>Ga0302177_10000006_pt1 | contig 222142 bp, 196 predicted proteins | sample I_Palsa_E1_2_FD_198780 | JGI IMG/M metagenome (GOLD analysis project Ga0302177, IMG submission 198780) | Peat permafrost microbial communities from Stordalen Mire near Abisko, Sweden - I_Palsa_E1_2 | ecosystem: Environmental > Terrestrial > Soil > Palsa > Peat permafrost | place: Sweden... | reverse complement strand
GGAACGGAGTGAGAGCGCCGGTGCCTAAGGGAAATCCCGCCGTGGCGATCTCGACGCCCGCTCGGAGCAGGTCAGGTTCGTCAGCCAAAGGAAGGAACGGAACATCACGGGCATTGAGTTGCACAAAACCAAAGTCCGGCAGCTTTTCTCCATAGAATGGCCCTTCTGAAATAAACGATTCGAGCAGGTTGTAACTCAATATGCTCGTGAACAGAGTTCCCAAGTGGTGTATTCCATCCTTGTGTTCTGTCTCGGTTGTCAGTATCGCTAGGGCAGGAGACTCTGGTCGGGTTTGATGCTTCGGAAGATTTTGAAGGGCTTTGATTACATGAGCATTGGTGACAACGATCCCTCTACTGTCCACGATGAATCCGGTCCCGACAATTTCTGGGAATTGAGGTTGGCCTCCCGGAGCCGTGATAACTACTCTTGACCCAAAGGCCACTATTGTCGGTCTGATCTTGTCAAACACGTCAGCTAACTCAGGCATCTTCTTTTTCGGCATTCTCTGCTGTGCCCCTTGTTAGATTCTACCGTCGATCTTGGGCTGATCTCGTGAGTCTCTCATCTGCTTTGACCGGCCATCGAGCGTCGATCCTTGCCATGATCCTCTCGGCAATCGTAATCGCATCAGCGATGCCGGATTCAAATGCCGGAGACGGGCGACCATCCCAGTTTGCAAGCCGACGGACGGCGATAATGCTGGCTGCGATCAGCAGAACTCGTTTTCTACCTTCATCCATCGCAGCATGGTACGCCTTTCGCCTTTGATTCGCCATTGTGATTTGTGCGAAAATAAGGACGATGCTGATGAGAATTTTCGAGACCGGATCGCTCTTGGGAGTCGCACTCGATGCAGCGAAAAGCATCAAGGCTCCCGCTCGTTATGGTGGGCAGAAGCCCGCCCTCGTCAGCATCGTCTTCTCAGTTGTCGCACTCGAAGCATTCGTGAATGAATTGACCGAACTGGCTCTTGATGCCAAAAATTATCCATCGCAGGTAGACCCTCCTGTGATCTCGGCGTTCGGTGATTGCATGACTGAAGCTGAAAGCTCTCACGCATCCCTCCAATCAAAATTCCTCCTCGGGAACTGGATTCTGTCGGGCGAGCGGTTGGACAAAGGAACGCAGATGTATCAGGATTTCATTTTGCTCGTACATCTCCGAAACACTCTGCTGCACTTCAATGCGAATCCTGCATTTGAACAGAGCACTCCTCTCGAAGAGGTTCATCAGGAGCTTTTCAAGAAATTCAGGAGCAAGAACATCGTTACTGAAGATACCCAAGGGAGTGATGGCACGTGGACATTTCTCTTTGAGACGAAAGCCGTTGCCGAGTGGTCGTGCCGCACCGCTGCACAGATGATTAGAGACTTCTGTTCACGGGTTCCTCAAAGTACGGTCAAGGCTCTGTGCGATCATTTTGTTCAGGCGTTTGCTCCTGACAATCTGTTCCGAACACTTCGAGCCAGTGAGTGAGGCTGACAGAAACGATATGCCCATTCCATCCGATTGGTCTCAGAACTTCAAGGCGTTCGTCACCGAGTGGAAACGGAAGTCTGATAGCAAAGAGTACATCGGCGATGAGTATCTCGGAGACAATCCGTTCGAGCGCTTTGTCGTCGTCGAGAAAGCCGAATCGTGGGATTCCTTCTTACGATGGATCGACGAGTTGGACGGGTGCTGGTGTTTTCGTGGGCAACGTGAAGCCTCATGGGGCCTTGAAACTTCTCTCGACCGGGGCGTGAGACGAGAAAAGTTCTCCCCACATAGTTCGACCCTCTATCACCTTAACCGAAAGACGGAGATGCAGGGTTTGCTCTATCGTTTTCAGCAGTACGCTCACACGTATCTTCCGCATGTCCCAGCGACGGATGACCTGAGTAGCTGGTACGCCTTGATGCAGCACTATTGTGCTCCGACGCCGTTGCTTGATTGGACTGAGTCGCCGTATGTCGGCCTGTATTTCGCAATCGAGAACAAGACTTCAGAGAGCCACTCTGCTGTTTGGGCAATCGACTCCGATTGGTTGGAAAAAAGAGGAAGAGAGGTTTTGGAACAGAAAGAGATCAAATTGGCTCTGGTCGAACAACGTGCTCCCAAAAGCTCTCCGCCGGATATAGACACCAACCGGCTACTCAGAGGGACGGAAGCGCCCCTCGTTCTCAGAATCAACCCGGCGATGTCCAATCCTCGTTTGTTCGCCCAACAAGGGCTGTTTCTTTGCAAGCTCATTGAGCAGGCATCGGTCGGACAACTCTTGATGGCGATGGTGATGTATCCGACGTTGATGGACAGGCCCGTTATCAGAAGGCTCGATATCAGGAGCGATCTGCGGATCAAGTTACTCAAGCGTTTAGGTGCGATGAACATTCATCGAGCTTCTCTGTTCCCTGGCCTCGACGGTCTTGGTATGTCGCTGAAGCTCGACCTGGAATTGAAGGACAGAGATTCGTAACGAGCACCAGATGCACCAGTCCCACCCCCGGTGGCTTCGTGTTTTCAATTGATCGCAGGAGCGAAAGTCCTCCGCCAGGATAGTTACACCACGCTCAACTTCGGGGCACCGGACACATTTCACATCTCGGGAAGAATTCATGTCGAGATCGGATGGGGACGGCCTTTCCACCGCTAATTATGGGTTTACAGTGCAGTTTCCAATACCTCAGCGATGTTTAGTTTCGGCATCCATCTAAGGAGTATACGAGCCGACGCACCAACTGCGGAATTCACTTCCCTCCCACTACGCAACTCTCACGCCCCTTATCAATCTCCGCACGATCCCAAACTTCCGTTTCGGATAGCAGCCCCAGAGCAAGAGGCACCTGGGAACCAGCTCAAGTGCGGCCCCCGGAACTGGCGCACCAAAATCGACTTGCCACTACAGGAGGCGGCAGGGTAGAACATTCTCAGTCCCCGAACGGCCAAACCCGTTGGCCGCTTTTGAAGTGATCACTGAGGTTGGGACGGCAATCTGACTAGGAGAACAAGATTATGAATATGATGAAGAAGATTGTTGGAGTAGTTTGCTTGTTGTTAAGCTCGCTGGCTTTGGGGCAGGATAAATCAGAGGCAGCGGCAACCAGTGGACCTGTAACTGTCTGTCACGCTACTGGAGGAACCTCTGGCGGTACTCCGAGTGATGTGGTTTCGGAGTGTGAAAAGAGAGACATAGCTAGGCTGTTTCTCATTGCTGGAAACACAAAGGCTGCTCTACAAATGCTTTGTAACACAAAAGAAGCAAGAGCTACATTCCACGATGACTATCAAGACGGTCACAATTGGATCAAGGCTGATGTTCCTGTGAAGTGTTTACGAGCGGTCGGAGTTGATACAAAGTAGTTTCAGCTCCTCCTAGTCAGAGTTAGCCAAGGCTAGCTGTAGGCGTGGAGAGCGGGTCCGCACATGGAAGAGATTATGGCAGAACGTTTCTCTGCCGTGTTTTCAATTGGACGTAAATCCAGATCCGTTCCGACAGGATAGTTGCACCAACGGGGAATTGGCCCAACCAGCCTTCCGAACAAACGAACTCGACGCTTTGATTTCTCAAACGACCGCCACTTTCGTGCGGGTACGTCCTGAGCAAGAGATCTACATGATATGGACCGAACTTGACCTCTATTTGAGGATGAAAGCGTGCTTCGGTCAGAAGTTTGCGGGCCTTCCAGAACTGGGGTCCATTCAGGTTTGCCGGAGTCAATGCTTTTCTCCTCCCGACCACACTGAAGTCGGGCATTTTGCCACTCCTTTAACTCGGGCTTTACTCGGGACGAGGTTTATATGGAGCTTTTTGCTGGCGTACGAGAATCTTACTGCCGACAGGTTCTGCTATAAACGTTGAAGATGATGTTTCTCCCTGGAAAATATAGCTGGCAGTAAATTTTACGCCGTAGTGCCCACCTGCAAGTCGGACCAGTTCTGTGTCTGGCGGTTTTCCCCACGATCCCTCTTGCGCAAAAAACCGTTCTTGGCTCTCAAGAGCCCACCCGGCGTCAGAGTTCACGAAAACAAAGACTCCCAGAAGGGGCCCGCATCCATGACAGTCAAAATCCTCGCCTGCGGGAGATGTTGCCGTGACGACAAAGCGCTTCTGAGCCGTACCATCCACAAATGGAGCATCGAGAACCGGTTGTACCGTTCCGCCCTTCTCGGAGTGAAAGTCGAAGTGCTTGTCGGCGGGCGGGTTGGGATCACTCCAGAACGCCGTTCTGGTTACCGGGTCATAGGAACCATAAACCAGCTTCATTGCCCTTGCAATGTCCCAAGCACCCGGCACATCGGCCTGCTGCTGTTCTGGAGCCACAATTGCCGGTTGTGAAGGCGTAGCTGGAGCCGCAGTCGGCATGTTCGGCTGGTCTTTAGTATCCGCAACGCTAGAGAGAACCGTTTTGCCATGACGATCCACAAATCTTAGGTTAGACCTGCCTCCCACACGGGCGAGTCCTTCCGAAAAATCCTCTGCCGTGCCGCCTGCACCGATGACTTGAAAGGGCGGAATCACCACCTTGCCAGTCTTATCTATGTATTCCCAATATTCCCAGGACTGGGGTTCCGTTGCGACTCTCGCAAGTCCTTCTTTGAAATTGCCAGCCCAGCGACATACAAACGGAGGGATCACCGTTTTTCCAGTCTTGTTGATATAGGCGTATTTTCCACCAACTACCACGGACGCAAGACCCTCCGAAAACTCAGAAGCGAAATCGAAAAGCTCCCTAATTACTACGTTCCCTTGAGTATCTATATAACTCCAACCATGGCCTGTATTGATTGGGGCAACTCCTTCCGAAAAGCAGCCGAGACCTGCTTGCAGCGGACCAAGAACAAAGTGCCCGCTTCGATCGATGACAAAATGCTGTCTTTGTAACAGAACGCCTGCTCGGTTGTCGGAAAACGGGCAGGCGTAGGTGAACTGAGGCGGAATTACAACCTGGCCGGATCGATTGATGTAGCCAATTTTTTCGCCTTCGTGAAACGTGGCAAGCCCCTCAGAGAAAGCACCGGGACGGTCCACAATGTTCTGGTACCTAAGTTGCGGCGAAATGACAAACTGTCCTGCGGTATCGATATAACCCCACTTGCTGTTAGGGTTAGTGAATTCGCCGACCAGCACAGATGCAACGCCCTCAGAAAACGCATCTGCCTGTGCAAATTGCGGCTGGATCACTATTCGTCCGCTTTTGTTTATGAATCCCCACTTACCAGAGATCTCCACGGGCACCACTCCATTGTTGAACCCTGGTCCCGGTGCGAATCGTTGGTTTTTGGGGCTACGCCACAGTGCAACCCCTCCAACAATCCCAGCAATGAACAACAGTCCACAACAAGCGACAATCAGACGCTTCATCTTCTGTCCTTCCGCTGAATTGCTCCTCCTCGCTCTGGCAGCGTGAGGATGATGTTGAATCTGATTCGTCGGCCTTGATGTGAGTATACGCACTCCTGCATGTGACAGGTCCCTGGGCAACAAAGAGCGCCCCGCAAGCAACTCCCTTCCACTCGATTCCATCCTGGTGTTTTCAACTTCCACGCAAGCCAGAACTTTTACTCGGATAGAAGCCCTAGGTGATGTGTATCGGTCTCGATTGGATCTGTTCCGTTCGAGGCCACCGGGGTCATTTTCCCTGCCTTTCACACGCCCAAATCAAAACAAGGAGTTACGCACAATGTCAGAAACTATTCAATCCACCAATGCTGCGGCCTCAAGCGAGACCAGTTTTCTCAACCGCAAGTGGAAGTTGATTCTCTTCTTCTTTGCGAAACGTGCTTTCGAGTCGAGGCTCGAAGGCATTCTCAGGGCCGCCGCTGGTCACGAGGGGAACTCGTTGCCATCTGGCGACCACCACTATCAACTGCTCAGCACTGAAGCGGACTCGGTTTGCACCGAGTTCGCCAAACGCTGGGCTCTCGATGTTGATCTTCTCAGGGCACGGATTCCTGGCCTTGCCAAGTTGGTAGGACTGTCCGTTCCTCCTCCGACGAAGAACTATGGCACGCTCACATGCGTCGCCGTGGTCGTGATACCGCTGGCACTCTTCCTCATGGGAGCTATGGCTGGCTTGGTCAACGTTGGATTCCACCTTGTGGGAGGTCGATGACCATGCTCATCGGTTTCATTGCAGCGGCAGAAACCATGATGTACGCCGTCTCCAGGTCCAAACGGCAACAAGCCCAGAGGCAGCAAGTGCTGATGGGCAACAGCCTGGACTCGGTCCGTGCTCTACCCCATGTCGATGACTACCTCAAGCGGAAGACCGCCGGGGCAAGCAGAGGCCAGGTATTCGTTGCTTCGAAGCTGGCGGAAATCTGCCGCCGAGCAGTTCACACACGGTCGTTCGAGTATCTGGTCCTACACCTGATTCGAACGGTCATCAACCGTCGCAGCAAATACTTCAACAACACTCAAAGGAGGATGACTATATGCAAGTAACTCCGAGCATGCGTGGATCGTTCCTGGCAGGAATCGGTCTGTGGGTTCTCGTCTGGGCCATGTTGTTTAAGGGCGACGAGATCGCTAAAGCCGGCGGCTTCGGGCGTTGGGTCAGCTCTGACCGATGCTTCCGCTGGATACGTAACCACAAGAGCACTTCCCTTATTGGGACAGAGCTCTTCAACTACGCACACACGGGGTTAGATCCGCTGGGGGTGACGTTCGCCCTGGGCGGGACACTCACAAACCTGCTCGTTATTTACATCCTGATTCCTATCCTGGACAGAGTAAAGCGAGGTGGCAAGACCCTCAACCTGTAATTTTAGCAAAACTCAGCACGAATCCTGATTAAGGGCGGCAGCCAATGCCGCCCTTTTTCATTTCCGCTTCCCCGACATTCCACAAACCAAGAGAAAGGATATCTCCATGTCGAACTCGCAAGAACGTCTGAATACGCCAGAGCTGATCGAACAAGTGATCAGTTCTGGGCTTTTCTCATTTGACGATGAAACCCATTTCAACTGGCAAGGCTGTGAGCATTGCGCAGATGGACTGGGTGCAGAGGTCTACGACCTACACGGCTATAGAAGCCTAGAAGACCGGGAACTCTACGAATTCCAGGTCTGTGGCGACTGCATTAACAACCAGTGCTACGGAGGAAATTAACATGCGAACGAAAATCACTTTCTACGGCGAGATCGCTGGCAACATCTGGATGCCTGCGGTCGAATGCTCCAAAACATTCCACATCGAGCTAACCCGTATTCCACGCAATAGCAAGACTCGCACGTATCCAGGCATCGCACCTCGATCAATGGAAATCACCTGCTTGCGGGATGCTTTGCTCCACCTCACGAATGATGGCGATTTCCAGTCCTGCTCAATCACTTGGGCAGTGCTGGAGGTCTCCCATTATTTCGGGGACGAAACTGATGGCACCCGTACCGTCAAAATTCGCACACGAGTGTGGGAGTTGCGTGGCCAGGGTCAAGACGCCGATTGTTTCGCCGACGCTTCGTTTCAATCAAAGCCCACCTACTCCAATCTGCTTTAGCTAATTACTCCCACCACATCTTGTTCCCCACGGCAGTCTGACAAACCAAGACCGGGCAATCGCTCGGCCCAAACAACACAGGCTCGGAATCGGCAACGGTTCCGGGCCTTTTCTGTCATGCAGTCAATTCAATCACTGGAGGAAGTCATGCGTCACGTTTATCCGAATCACGAAGTCCCGCATCTTTGGGCGCATCAGTCGCAAGATGAAGCCCGCAACTCCACCGGCAGTTTGTACTTTTCAGGACCGACGATCTACAGCTACGGCTCGCATTTTCCCATCGCCAGGCACATCACAAACGAACGTGGCGAGCGAGCGGTTCTGTTTACCACCGCACACCATTCCGTCACGACATCCGGGCACTGCTCTGCTGTCGCCAGAGCCATTCCATCAAACGTTCCAGTCTTCCGTGTCCCTCACATACGGAATAGTTGGGACGATCTGCCGAACCATACCGACAATGTAGGGAGCTATGTTCGCCGTATATCGGAACTTCTTGGCAAAGCAAATCGTGCTCGCATAAATCGTGACTGGCACCAGCGGGAGGCGCTAGGACTGCGAGAGCAGCTACGTCGATATGCGACGTTCTTCGACCTCACTGATGTCGCTGTCCCAGAAAGCGACGAACTCGATGCGCTGCAATCATGGATAACGGCGCACCAGGAAGAGGAACGGCAACGCCGGGAAGAAGCAGCACGGCTCGCTGAAGAGGAACATCGTAGAGAACAGGCGGAACAAATCCAGCGGTTCCTCGCTGGTGACCCGCATGTCAGTTACATCTCAGGCGTCTCGCCCATGCTGCGAGTCGTTGGCGAAGAAGTACAGACCTCACTGGGCGCACGCTTCCCTATAGCGCACGCTAGGCGAGGTCTGGCCTTCATTCAGAACGTGCGCCAATCGGGCCAAGAGTACGTTCGCAACGGTCACGCCATCCATCTCGGGCATTATGTCATTGACCGCATCGAGCCGGATGGCACAGTACACGCCGGTTGTCATGTCGTGAAGTGGGAAGAAATCGAGCGCATCGTTCCGCAACTCGTGTGCTCGGTGCAATCCCAAGCATGAGTTGCCCAACACAATAGTTTTCCATCTCACCCGGTAGGCCCTCCCCTGAACACTCTGATCCAGAACCCGTAACACCGTAACAACGGACTGTTAGCACTGAACAGCCAGTCGTTGTTTTTCCTGTCCCAAATCATTCCACCCATAAAAGGAGAAAACTATGCCAAACGTCTACGAAGTCATCACCAGCAGGATTGTTAAGCAACTCGAATCTGGAACAGCACCGTGGCACAAGCCGTGGAAAGTCAGCGGCAAAAACGGTCTTCCACGAAATGTTGTCAGCGGTAAGGAATACCGTGGCATCAACTTGTGGATATTGCTCAGCAGCGGATTCGCTTCTCCGCACTGGCTGACGTTCCGTCAGGCAAGAGAACTCGGAGGGCACGTGCGCCAGGGTGAGGCTGGACTTCCAGTTGTCTACTGGAAGTTCGGCACTCGGGAAGTACAGGACGGGGACGAAACCATCGAGAAGCCCTCGGTATTGTGCCGCTACTACACCGTCTTCAACGTGGAGCAATGCGAAGGGCTCAGGATTCAGCCAGTCGAGCCCGCTCACAATCAACCGCAGGTACAGCCAATCGATGCCTGTGAGCAAGTGATCAGCGCCTGGTTGGGGAAGCCAACGATCAAACATGGCGGAAATCATGCCAGCTACAGCAAGGCTCTCGACTGCGTCCAGATGCCCGAACGGGACCGCTTCAGCAGTGCTGAGGAATACTACAGCACGCTCTTCCACGAGTTGACGCATTCCACAGGGCACCCGACCCGTCTGAACAGGTCAAGCCTCACAGATTTCGAACGATTTGGAGATCAGAACTACAGCCGTGAGGAGCTCGTTGCCGAAATGGGTGCTGCATTTCTTGCGGGGTCCTGTGGCATCGAGAATCGAACCATCAACAACAGTGCGGCATATCTGGCGAACTGGCTTGGTGCACTGAAGAACGATTCTCGCATGGTGCTCGTCGCAGCCAGTCAAGCTCAGAAGGCGGCGGATCTGATACTGGGCGTCAATCCCAGTGACGCCAGGCACTAGCTGGCCAACACAGGCGTTGCGTTCCCACCCCACCCTAAGAAGTGTCCATCATTGGACACCCTTACCGTAGAGAGCGTTTCAGCTTTGCCGTCTTCTCGACTAACTCTCTGATACGCTTGTCCCTCAGTTTCCGCATACCCCTCCTGGCTCTCTCCTGATTTAGCTTTGCGTATTTCGGGTCCCGCTTTCTCAGCGCATAAACATTTTCACGGCAGTCCTCGCAGAAACGTGCTGTGCTTCGCTTCGCTGTAAAACTCTTTCTGCACTCTGGATTCTCACAAGTTTTCTCCTTCGGGTCCTCCCATTTTTGAGAGCTGAGGCGTGTAGCTCCAATGGAGGCAAAAGTAGCCTGGAATCCCTCATTTAGCTTGGATAGGCCCGCCACGTCACGTGGAATGCCGTGTTCGTCTACGAACACTACATCGTTCTTGTCATACCAAGGACGGGCTAGCTTAAAGTAAAAGTCAAACCTCAAGTGCTGCACCTTCGTTGACGGCCTTGAGGAAGAGGTTGCGTAGAGAAACCTACCTTGTTTGCCGCCGACCGATTGAATCGGACCCTTTAGATACTGCTCGTGCTCCTTTGTTCTCATCAAAAACCTCACTGTTAAGCGGTATATCACAAGGTTAGCGTATTAACAATAATTGTGTTTGGACGCACGAAAAGGGATGCAAGGTGGAGGAGTAATCAAATTGGGCTTGCCGTTCCCACAAAAAACCGGCCACTCTCGAAAGCGCTAAACCGACATGTTTCACAAGCCCGGCTCAGACGGGCGGCAGCCTAAGGAACGGGCTGCGACATCTGGGTGGACGGACTACGGAGACCGACCTAGGTAGGAAGCTCGTCGAAGCGGTTGATCCGCAATCCCGAGAGTGTGAAAGATCAAAATGAATACAGTTCGTGTTTCGATTATCTCCGCTCGTGAGGCTCTGGCGAAGGGTTGGGACCTTCAGCCCTCTTTCCAGCGTCTCACGCAACCATCCAAGATTCTCTTCGCTGCAATGAAAGAAAGTGCGATGAAGGGAGTTCTGGTCGTGCCCATCATGACTCGCAATAACGAGGTCGGCGACGGGCGCAAGAGAATGCTGGTACTCAAGAGCTGGTCTACTTGGGAAGCAAATAACGACGTGCCGAAAGGCACGTTCGCTTCCGAGTGGAAGGCTTGCTTGGACAAAACACGGGTCGTGGTCAGCGACTACGACTTGCCTCTGTCCGAGTTCCTCGCTGAATTTGAGCACCACAACCAGATCAACGAACGCATGTCTGGCGGGGAGCTGCTGAATGCGCAGTTCCACGGCTTCCCTGAAGAGATTGCGAAGTTGATACTCAACAACAAGACGTTCCGCAAGCACCGGCGGCTACAGAGTCTTTCATTTCTCGGTTACCTGCTGACCGGTCTGAAGTTCAATGCTCGAACATCAGACGTGCTCAAGAAGATGGCCGAACTCAAAGACTCTGTTTCTGCTGCCCAAGTGGACACGTGCATAAAGACTCTCGTCAACCTGGATGCAGTCTCCGAGCAGATTGCTTTCGCAGTGAAAGACAGCAAGCTGGGAGAGAGCAAGGTCCGAAAGCCCACAGGCAAGAACGACCAAGCGACTCTGCTAAGGCTGCTCGAAAAGTTCGACACGAGCCGACTGCGTGGAGACTTTGACCAACTCCGAGATGGTTGGATTCGCTACCTTGATGCCACGAAGGACAAAATCCAACGTGAATCGACAGGCGAAGACTACACCACATTGGCAGAGTGCTTGGGACTGATTGAGGAGGTCACTGCGTAACAGCCAAAGAAGGGGAGAGGGCAGCCTGTGTGAGGTTGCCCTCTTAATTTCCAGGAGGAGGACATGCCGTTCAATGTTGCCTCGGGAACACGCATTTTCCTTGTCCAATTGACCCCCTGCTTCTATACTTCAACCACAGGAAACCCACCTGTAAGCTGCTGATAAGCCTGGTAGAGCTCCGGCCTCGTGGCTCGCAAGAGCGAACACGAGGCTGCATGGTTCGGGACCAGGGGGTCGGAGGTTCAAATCCTCTCTCCCCGACCAATTTTCCTCCCGCGGAGATCCCCTTCGAGACCCCCCTGAAAAACACCACCAAAGTGGCATTCCCTTCAGAACGTCCCTGGTATACGATTTTGTCTATTGTTGTGATAGACATAGTGCGGTAAAGGGATTGGAATGAACCGAACCAAACAAGGGGAAATTTCCTGCTTCACGGTCGCTATCATCGGCGGAGGGTTTGCCGGAGCGGCGCTCGCCGCGCAACTTCTTCGCCAGTCGCCTAGAAACACCTCGATTGTTCTGGTGGAGAGAGGCGCGCGCGTGGGCAGAGGGGTGGCCTACGGTACGCCGTGCGGGCAACATCTGCTGAATGTTCCGGCGAAGAACATGACCGCCTATCCCGACGATCCCGAGCACTTGCTGCGCTGGGCGCGGCTGAACCATGACGTCAACGTCCAGCCGGGGGACTTTCTTCCCCGCCAGGTCTACGGGCAATATGCTGCGTTCGTTCTGGAGCAGGAAGTCGATCGCCATCCCGGCCGGTTTGAACGTGTGCAAGACGAGGCAGTCTCCGTGGATCACGCCGGCGGAATAGTGGAGATCAAGCTTCGCGCCGGCGAAACTCTGTTTGCCGGCAAAGTCGTGCTCGCTCTGGGGAATTTTCCTCCGGGCGATCCGCGCTTGCCGGGAAAAACACCGCACAGCCAGCGTTACGTCTCAGATCCATGGTCGCCGGGTGCGTTGGAAAATATTTCCCGTGATCACGATCTAGAGCAATATCAGCAAGAGCAGAGCGTCCTGTTGGTCGGTTCGGGCCTAACCAGTGTCGATGTCACCATCGCTTTGCGCGCACGAGGATTCAAGGGGACTATTCATCTTCTTTCGCGCAGAGGCCTGTTGCCGCAAAACCATAAAGCAACCGCGATTTGGACGCCGTTCTGGGATGAGAATTCGCCCAGAACCGTTCGAGGACTCTTGCGGTTAATTCGAGCTCACGTAGAAGTCGCGGAAAACTCGGGCAGCGGCTGGCGCGCCGTGATCGATTCACTTCGTCCTTTTACGCAAGCAATCTGGCGTGCTCTTCCGCGCGCGGAGCGGCGCAGATTTCTCCGTCACGTCCGGCCCTATTGGGAAGTGCATCGCCACCGCGTCGCGCCGGAAATCGGGGTTCCACTGGCCACGCAAATTCAGGATGGCCAGATCGAAACGCATGCCGGACGGATCACCGCCTACGCCGAAGATGCTGACGGAGTCGATGTAACTTACTGTGACCGCAGCACCGGAGAAAAGCGGTCTTTGCGAGTGGGCCTGGTGATCAATTGCACTGGCCCCGAGGCGGATTGCCGCAGGATCGAAAATCCGCTGCTGAACAATCTCTTGCGCCAGAAAATGGTTCGTCCCGATCCTCTTTTTCTCGGCCTTGACGCTTCTGAGGATGGCGCGCTGATCGATGGTCGCGGTGAGCTTTCGGATTTTCTCTACTCACTGGGCCCATCCCGCAAAGGAAGTTTGTGGGAAAGCACCGCAGTGCCGGAGATTCGTGTGCAGGCTGCACAGTTGGCCACTCTACTGCTGGCTGCCAGCGAGCAGGATAAGCCGAAGCTAATCCAGCGCGAAACAGGCGCGGGCTTGCATTCCGCAGCTTGATGAGTTTCGATTTGGTTGGAGAGAAGTGACCGAAGTGCCTTCCAGTTCCTAGTTTGATAACGTGCGGCGAGAGTGATCGTGGGATAATCGCCGCATGATCGAAACTTCGAGTCTCGACTTTGTCTATCTGGAAAGCGATCCGCGAACTCAGCAACCTTCGGCGTGTATTTATTTGAAGGCGGGAGGCCAGCAGGATTACGCCGGCGTTAAAGCCGACCGCTTAGTGACGGCGCACTGTTTAAATTTTATCGAACTGGATGCCGAGATCCGAAGGCTTCATGCGGAACTCGATGAAGTTCGTGCCCGCGCGAAGAAGAAGTTCTATAAGACCCATGCGGCTGTTGCCGGCGCCTAGCCTGCTTTATCCTTAATATCTTTATCTCTCCATATTTCTTCAGCCGACGGGGAAGTTCCGCAAAACAAAAAAATCAGCACTGATCCATTTAGAAAATCCATGTATGCAAGAAATTGCAAACTAGAGACTTTCTTCCTATAATGGATCTATGGAGACCTCAAGTCTTGATCTCGTTTACTTGGACAGGGACCCATTGACTGACCTGCCCTCCGCCGGCATATGCCTCAAGGAAGACATGCGCATAGCTCATGGCAGTGCTGAGGTGGACGGCTTGATCACGCGTACCTGCCTGAATTTCGTCGAACTGGACGCTGGAATCAGAAGACTGCACGCGGAATTGGAAGAGATTCGCGCCAGAGCCAGGAAGAAGTTTTACAAAGCGGAAGCTATGGCTGTCGGCGCGGCCTAGAAGTAGCGGCTCGACCGCTGGTTTTTTATTCGCGGCATTTCTCGGCTTGCCTCTCCGGCAATCTGGGTTGCGGTTGCATCTTTAATCTTATACGCGGACTACACGCGGATTATCCGAGCGAACTTTTAGCCCCTCCGCACGCTTGGAATCAGGTTTACTACTTGCGTCATCCAGAGGCGCTGCGCGAATCTCTATCAATCAGGTAGTCTCTGCAGGAAAAGGAGAATCGTCATGCGGATTGGTGAAACCATTGCCACCTACGATGTGGGACTGGCTTTGCGCGGCAAGAGCGGCAGGTTCGAAATCACCAGCCCTACGGGCGAGGTCTACGACGTGACCTGCAAACCTAATCATTCGGATGCGAACCTGGAATGGTCCAGTGATGGGGATGACCATTCGCCGTTTCTGATTCGCTAGGTGGCGGAGCGAACTTCTTCGGCCGTAACAACAACAGTAACCGCGGAGGTGATCGAGGAAAACAATCCAACCGCACCGGCCCCGCGGCCATTTGTGCTTGAACATGCGGCCGATGCGAACGGCTCGTCCAATGTGGGCAGGATCGAGCTTTTGTATCAGGATGACGAGGAGGGAACTGGACAGCCGTCAGCCTGCGTGTATTTGAGAAGCGAGTTGGGAGATGATGCCGTCGAGGCGGAAGCGCTAATGACCGCGCGATGCGCGACTTTTAACGAGCTTGATTGCGAATTACGAAGAATAGAATCGCAGCTGGATGAGATTCGATCACGGGCGAAGAAAATGTTCTACAAGGCATATGCGGTTGCGGAAAGCGCCTAGCTTTTGTGATGCGATTTGGCTTGCGCGTTGGGCCTGAGGAGCGGGAGATCCTTCGCTTCGCCTGAAGAACGGCTACTCTCAGGATGACAGTGTCATAAAAATTTGCACCGCTCCCTGGCGTGTCCGGATTTTAAACAGAGTAACGACTTCCTTCCCCGAACGAATGTCCTTGTTGCAAAGCGGGAGTTTCCATCGACAAAAAAGCCTGCCGAAATGAATCGGCAGGCGCCTCGTTTCGCAGCTCACCCCGACAGCCGGAGCCACAATCCAAGGCTGCCATACTGTAGCGAATAATATCTAGTATTTCAATAGACAAAGTGTACAACAGTTAAAAATGTAATCACTTTTTAATCTCGTTTGTGAAGTTTTCGAATGATGCGCTACCGGAAGAGCGATAACAAGTGGTGGCATCCGCCTGGTCAGGGCTCAAACTCCACAGGGTGAGTTTAATCACAGACAACGGACCCTCGCGGTGCTGTATACTGAATTCACCCCGATAATTGGCCTCAAAGTTTTCTGGCTGATGCAGCCGATATTTCCCAGGAACGAATGGGAGAAAACTCTCTACTCGTGAAGGCAATCCCTGTGCAAAGCAGTCCGCTCGCGCGGAGTTCTTACAATCTCGATCCCCCTACGCTAAGGAGCTAATCACATGGCGACAGCAGAAGTCCGTCATACGCTGACAGAGCAACAGGCTCGGCAGCTCGCTACCGTTACCAAAACCGTCCCAATGATGGAGGCGATCACGCCGCGCTGGCTGATCACTTTCCTTTCCTGGGTCCCGGTCGAAGCCGGCATTTACCGGCTGAACAAAGTCAAACCTACCCGTCCTGGAACCCGCACCATTGAGTGTGCGCCGGACGACGAAATCGATTTGCCCGAAATTTATGTGGATTACGACGAGAAGCCTCGCGAATACGCATTGAATGCCGTAACTAGCGTTTTGGACGTGCAGACGCGAATTTCTGACTTGTACCGCAGCCCGCACGATCAGATCCGCGAGCAACTGCGGTTGATGATTGAAAAAGTGAAAGAGCGCCAGGAACTGGCTCTCATCAACAACAACGAGTACGGTTTGCTCAACAATGTGGCGCCGGAGATGAAAGTGAAGAGCCGCAGCGGCGCTCCCACTCCAGACGATCTCGATGAACTCATTTCGAAAGTATGGAAAGAGCCAAGTTTCTTTTTGGCGCATCCGCGGGCGATTGCTGCTTTCGGGCGCGAGTGCACGCGACGCGGCGTTCCTCCGCCGACGGTCACCATGTTCGGTTCGCCCTTTATGACCTGGCGCGGAATTCCGATCGTACCGTGCCCCAAGCTGGCCGTAAAAGCCGAGACCACAGACATTCTCCTGCTGCGCACTGGCGAGAAGAAGCAAGGCGTGATCGGCCTCTTCCAGCCTGGACTTCCCGGCGAAGTGTCTCCGAGCTTGTCGGTTCGCTTCATGGGCATCAACCACAAAGCGATCGCGTCGTATCTGATCTCTCTATACTGCTCTATCGTCGTCCTGACGCAAGACGCACTCGGTGTACTGGAGAACGTCCATGTCGACAAATACTACGAGTACAAATAGCGGTAACGGGACGGGCAACGGAGCGAGCAGACCGAAATCGAGCGGATCAAAGTCGAAAGCGAATGCCGAAGGGGCACGCTATTACCCTTTCAGCAGTATGCCTTTGCCGGATCCAGAGACACTCGAGAGGCTGGCGAACGAGTTTTTTCTCGCCATGCCCAAGGATCTGGCGAACGGAGACAGCGCGGAGGAATACGCTGCTTCTCCCGACGTAGAATCGGAAGAAATTCCTACCGTGATGTTTACGGAGGAGATGCTTCCGGCTCAACGCACATCGTTGTTCGAATCCGCTCCCACTGTTCCTGGCTCGGCTCCGTCTACACCGCCCGGACCGCTGACTGAATCCGATCTACGTGCGATTGCCGCATCCTTGGCGGGTTCGATGGCGCTTGTTCCGGGAACTCCGGGAACTGCGCCGATGCCGCCGGTTGCGGGCTCGCCTCCAGGATTCTTTGCGGAGGGAAACAGTTCGCCTCTATCGGTTGCTCCCAAGCTGCCGACAGCCAACGAACTTTTTTCATTTCCCGGTATGCCAACCATGCTCAGCTCACCGCCGACCTCTCCTCCTGGCGGCGCGGATATGAGCACGCTTCCGCAATCTCCCGGCAGCGTTCCAACAAAACCCGGTTCTGCTCCTTACTTTGTGGAAGGCGAAAAAGGAACATCTCCGGCAGCTGCGTCAGTGTTGCCGCCGATTAACGAGTTGTTCTCTTTTCCACGCGTACCGGCAATGCCCAATGTTTCCGGCATTGAAACTATTCCCAACGTTCCGGCGCCACCAACGTCGCCCTCGGCCGCGCCGCCGGACGCTACCATGACAACCGCTACCGGCTTGGGTCAGCCGCACGATGTGAAAGCAGTCACGCCGACAGTGCCCGCCACCACATCGCCTGAGATGAGTGGCGTGCCATCGACTGGCACATCTGGCTCGTCCGGAACTTTTGCCGAACCTGCCAAAACGATTTATCCACGGCCAACCGATTCTGGTGCGGGTCAATCGCACGATGTGAAGGCAGTCACGCCCGCAGTTCCGGCAATGACCACGCCCGAACTGCGTGGCATACAGTCCGCCAGTTCACCGGCCTCATCCGGAACCTCTGTCGATCCAGAAACAGCAATATATCCCGGCGCGGCAACATCGCTTCCGCCGTTGAGTGAATTGTTCTCTTTTCCGGGAGTGCCCGGAGCGCAGTCCGCTCCCGGCGTTCCAGCATTCCCTTCTTCGACGTCGGCGCCTCCATCCACGGAGGCGGACCTGCGCAACACAACTCCGCATCCGAGCGTTCCTGGCCTGGGTGTTCCTGCGTTAGGCAATGTCGCAGGCACCGAGACCTCAGCACCTCACAAAGGAACGCAGACCGCTGCCGAAACCACTGCGGCGACTCCGCGACATGGAGCCTACGAGTTTCGCCCCGACGTCGTGCCGGAAGACTTGGGAATCGCAAAACGTCCGCTTGACGCCAAGCTGATCCGGCGTGACTTTCCCATTCTTGAAGAGCGCGTGCATGGCCGTCCGCTGATTTGGCTCGACAACGCTGCCACTACTCAGAAACCAAATGCGGTCATCGATCGCATCTCGGATTTTTACCGGCACGAAAACTCCAACATCCATCGCGCCGCTCACGAACTCGCCGCACGTGCCACCGACGCTTACGAAAGCGCGCGTGAGAAGACTCGCCGCTTTCTGAATGCGTCAACCACCCGCGAAATCATTTTCGTGCGTGGCGCCACGGAAGGCATCAACCTTATTGCGCAGGCTTGGGGACGACGCAATGTTCGCGAAGGCGATGAAATCGTCATCACCTGGCTCGAGCATCACGCCAATATTGTTCCCTGGCAGATGCTCTGTTCGGAAAAAGGCGCTCGCCTGCGCGTGGCGCCTGTCAACGATCGTGGGGAAATCATTCTCGAAGAGTACGAGAGGCTGCTCGGTCCGCGCACAAAAATCGTGTCGTTGAGCCAGGTATCGAACGCGCTTGGAACCATCACGCCTGCGCGCGAGATGGTTGAGATCGCGCACCGCTACGGCGCTCGCGTGGTGGTCGACGGCGCACAAGCAGTTTCCCACATGCCAGTGGATGTGCAGGCTCTCGATTGTGACTTCTACATATTCTCCGGGCACAAAGTTTTTGGGCCCACGGGAATCGGCGTAGTTTTTGGCAAGCTCGACGTGCTCGACACCATGCCTCCATGGCAGGGTGGCGGCAACATGATTGCCGACGTCACATTCGAAAAGACTACGTATCAGCCGGCGCCCGCACGGTTCGAGGCTGGCACCGGCAACATTGCCGATGCCGTTGGACTGGGATCTGCGCTCGATTACGTGAGCGGAATCGGAATGGAAAACATCGCCGCCTACGAGCATGAGCTGTTGAATTACGGTACGGCGAGACTGCTCACGGTGCCCGGCTTGCGGTTGATCGGAACAGCGCGCGAAAAGGCAAGCGTGATGTCTTTCGTTCTCGATGAAGTTCGCACGGAAGATGTTGGAGTCGCGCTCAACCAGGAAGGCATCGCCGTGCGATCCGGCCACCACTGCGCTCAACCCATTCTGCGCCGCATGGGAGTGGAAAGCTCAGTCCGGCCGTCGCTCGCCTTCTACAACACCTGTGAGGAAATTGATGCGCTTGTCGCCGCACTGCTTCGTTTCCAGGCAGGCCGGGGACATCGCAAGTTGTAATCTGAGCGGAGGCGAGGAACTCGTCTCCGCTCGGCACATCACACCTCCTATCGCCCGCCGAACGAGGATCTATTCGATCTTCAAGAATTTCCAGAACTACCAGGAAACGGCCACGCTTTTTTCCCTCTAGCGGATGGAACCGCCCGTTCAGCGGGTACTTTCCTCTTGACAAATGTTGGGCGCGAATTAAACTCGGTGCCTACCCTGGTCGAGGTTTGGGCTCTTGCCGCTCTATCGCGAAAGCTAGCGAGCGAGCGTCCTTTTTTCGGAATGCGTATTCTTTTGATTTTTCTTAGCGAGGATAAGCAGTGGAAGCAGCGAAGGGCGGGGATGGGGCCGGGATAAGGACCTCTGAGTTCAAAGTGAGAACCCCCTCCGCTTGCTCTGGGGAAGGAGCGCTGTCACTGCTGGAGGCTCCGCCTCGTCTTACTGAGGAAGAAGATCCGTTGTCGTCTTCGCATGCTGAATTCAGCGAACTTTGCCGCCTTGTCAAAGACAGTCACCTCCTGCAAAAAAAGACAGCGTCTCGCCTCTGGTTCAGGGTTGCAATTCTGCTCTTCGTGATCGCCTTAATGGCGGCGGCGATGATTTTTGGACGCGATAGTGTTGTGTTGCAACTCTTCAACGGTATTCTTCTTGCGTTCTTCTTCATGCACGTTTCGTTTCTGATGCACGATATCGGTCACCGGCAGATCTTTCGATCATCCGCTACTAGTCGTGCTATCGGCATGCTTCTTGGCGATTTATTAGTTGGCGTGAGTTATACCTGGTGGATCGACAAGCACAACCGTCACCACAGAAATCCGAATCACGTTGATCTCGATCCGGATGTAGAGTTTGCGGGCCTGGCTTTTTCCGAAGAACAGGCGATGGCGAAGAAATGGCCCTGGACGTTGAGCGTGAAATACCAAGCATTCCTGTTCGTTCCCCTGCTGCTTGGGGAGCACTTGCATCTGCACCTGGTCTCCGCTGCGCATGTCCTCTCGGGACGGGCTAAGGCTCCCTGGACCGAGGGGATCCTGCTAGTCTGCCATCATATTGCTTGTTTCGCAATCATTTTCACCGTTCTCCGCCCGCTGCCGGCAATTGCCTTTCTGGTGTGTGGCAAAGCGCTGGGAGGGTTATACGCCGGACTGGTTTTTGCGCCCAATCATAAAGGCATGCTTGTGATCGACTCGGGCTCGGATGTCAGTTTGTTTCGGCGACAGGTCTTAACCTCACGCAACGTGCGATCCGGCCTCATCAATGACTTTTTGTACGGGGGTTTGAATTACCAGATCGAGCACCATCTTTTTCCGTTTCTGAGGCAAGATCAACTGCCGGCAGCGCAAGCCATCGTTAAGCCTTTTTGCCGGGAGCGCGGAATTCGTTATCACGAAACTGGGATTTTCCAGTCGTTGAAAGAAATTCTGCAACACCTCCACGAAGTTGGCGCTTCGGTTCGTGCCCATAACGCGCGGAGCCTTTCGAGTCAGGGAGCCAAATCATGACAAATCCGGCCGGGCAAACTCCGCTTGCACAGAACTGGGACGCAGTCGTAATGGGCGCAGGTCCGGGAGGACTCGCCGCGGCGATCCATCTGCGGCGTGGTGGTCTTAGCGTGCTCTGCATCGAGCCGGATAAATTTCCGCACGACCGCGTGGGTGAATCGCTCGACTGGTCGGGTCCGGGATTGCTGGCGCAGTTGGGGATTTCGAGGGATTCGTTGATCGCAGATAAGGTCGCGACTTACAAACGGCATATTGAAATTGTGCAGCCCGACCGGCCGGCCTATCAAGCCCAGCCGGAAGCCTGGTTCCAAAACCCTCCGCTGAAATTTGAAACCGTCACTCTGCACGCGGACAGAAAGGCACTGGATCAGCGCATCTTCGAAACTGCCTGCCAGGCGGGTGTGGAATTCTTGTGGGATCGGGTTACCGAAATTGAAAGCGACGGAGAGCGCGTCACGGCAGTGCGCACGGCGGATGGACAATGCATCGAAGCTCGTTGGTTCATCGATGCCTCCGGGCTGGGCGCGCGGTTGCTGGCGCGGAAATTCGAAGTTCCAAAAATTGAGTACGGCAAGAAAAAGGTTTGCTTGTGGTGCCACTTCGAGACGCCGATTCGCACCGAAGGAACTACTTTCTACGGCAACGTCTTCTCGGATGAGTACCTGAGCTGGATTTGGGAGATACCGATCTCGCCGACAGTGACGAGCGTGGGTTGCGTGATGTCAGCTGATTTCGCCAAACAGCAGCGGCATCTGGGGAAAGAAACTCCGCAAATCCTGTGGGACGCTCTCGCTCCGTACGCGCGCTTTAACGGACTGTTGAAGGAGCAGCCTGATGCGGCGGTTCATTCCGCCGCCTACCGATCGTATGTTCACACGAATGCGTGCGGCCCCAACTGGCTGATGGTGGGAGAAGCCGCGTCGCTGCCCGATCCGCTTACCGCAAACGGCGTGACTGCGGCGTTCCGGCACGCCGCGGAGGGAGTAAAGTTTATTCTCCAGTCAAACGAGCGCGGCGAACTCACGGCGCGTCAGCGCCGGATCTACAACACCAACGTCCAGCGCATGGGGCACGTTTTCAATCACAGCATCGAGACTTCAATTTACGACAATTCCATTCGATGGGGCCTCGGCGTGATGCCCGCGCAGAAAATCTACACCGCATTTTCCTACACGGTAAATGCCCTGTATACAAGATTCCGGCCGCAAGGATGGCTGTCGATGCTGTGTTTCGGCTGCATGATGAAAGGCGTTTGGGCATGGATGGAAGCCTGGGCCTTGCTGGGACGCGTAAACTGCTTTCTGCGCCCGGGACTGAAGACGCGGCATCTTCAAGTGGCGCCCACGAGGTAGCGCCATTCGGCACACAACCAGCGCGATGAATTATTGGGTGCGCGGAAACGGCCCACCCATTTTACTCATCCACGGAATACCCACCAATGGCCGCCTTTGGGATTTCGTCGTCGAACGGTTGCAAGAGCAATACACGTGCGTAGTTGTGGACCTGCCCGGATTCGGCGAGTCTCCCACTCCGTCGGATGGTTCCCGCGACCCCGCGCGGTTCGCAGGCGAGTTAGATAGACTCGGCCGCGATCTCGGCTTCGCCTCGTGGAACGTAGTGGGGCACGACGCCGGCTCTACGATCGCCGTTCATCTTGCCGCCGCTTACCCTCAGCGGACGCGCCGACTTGCGCTGCTCTCACCTCCGTTGTTTCCCGAGTTCCGTCCGCCCTGGTTTATCCATCTGATTCGCACGCCGGTCCTCGGCGAGATTATTGCGCCAGCCATGATTTACGCGATTTGGAACGGTGGCATGCAATCCATCATCGAGAGGACGGACCCAGCCCTGCCAGAAATTCTGGAAAGCTTTCACAAGCCTTTCCGCGGATTGGCTGGCGCACGGCGCCTGACCTGGCTGGTGCGCTGGGGTAACCCTGAAGAAGTACTAGGGAGAACTGCTGCACTCTTGAATAAAGTTTCTGCTCCAACGCTGATCCTGCACGGCCGACGTGATGGAGCCATTCCGGTCAGCTTTGCGGAAAAGGCTTCGCAAATGATCCCGGATGCACGCGTTCACTTCTTTGATTCCGGGCACTTCCTTCCTTTGAATGTTCCAGATGCGGTTTCAGATCAATTGCGGGCTTTCTTCGCATCAGATCTCGAGGCTGCGCCCACAGTTTCCAGAATGGAATTCCAGACGCAAAACAACAAGAGATGAAAGTCGAAGAACTCAGCCTGCCGGCGAGAGACGGCATGCCACTCGCCGCAACGATTTTCCGCCCGGACAACTCTACCCAAGGCAATCCGTTCGTACTGATCACTTCGGCCGTCGGCGTGAAGCGAGCGTTCTATAAAAAGTTTGCAACCTATCTCTGCGATCAGGGCTTCAGCGTGCTCTGCTTCGATTACCGTGGAGTTGGTGATTCGCGCCCCAAGAGCTTGTTCCGTTTCAAAGCCACCATGAGCGATTGGGGAGAGAAGGATGTTGCTGGAATGATCGATTGGATTGCGGCCGAGCATGCTCACGAAAAGCTCATGGTTATCGGTCACAGTGTCGGCGCGCAGCTTGTTGGACTGGCTCCAAACAATGAAAGGATAGCCGCGATGCTCTCCATCGCCGGGCAAAGCGGTTACTGGGGACTGTGGTCTTCCCCCAGAAAATATCTTATGGCCGCGTTGTGGTACCTGATCGTCCCAAGTATCACACCCGCGATTAAATATTTTCCGGCTCGGTGGCTTGGGCTCGGGGAAGATTTGCCGGGCGGAGTTATCCTGGAGTGGGCGCGCTGGTGCCGCAATCCGAACTACATTGTCGACGACGCGGGTAACCCAAAGCGCGAACACTTTGAAAAGTTCAAAGGGCCCATTCTCTACTACAGTTTTGCGGACGACATTTACGCACCCCAGGCAGCCGTTGAACATTTGATGAGCTTCTACACCAGCGCTGCCAAGTCTGGGCGTCACATCCTTCCAGGCGAACTCGCACTCCGGTCGATTGGCCACTTTGGTTTCTTTCGCGAGAAAATGAAGCCTCTGCTCTGGGCTGAAGCTTCTGCGTGGCTGACGCGGCAGTCATAGAGTTATTAGCCAGGCATTCCAATTTTCTCCTGTTATAAGCTATGCCCATGTCAGATCTCGAACATGGCGATGGTGGCTCCGGTAGCCGCGCGCTGATCCCGGAAAACTACGGAAGACTCGTTTTGCTTCTGCCGGGGGACCGCAGGCAGGAATTCACTCTATCGAAGGCCCGCATCAGTATCGGGCGCGCGACCACCAATGATGTGGTCGTGCCAGATTCCAGAGTATCGCGCAACCATGCCTTGCTCGAGTGCAGCGCCGCGGGCTGCACCGTCGTCGATGCCGGATCGCCCAATGGAATCTGGATCAACGGTGTGCGCGCCGAGCGCCACTTGCTCAAGCCAGGCGACACACTGGTGATGGGAGGCGCAACAGCGCGCTTCGAAGCTGGAGTGTCTGAAACCGACGAGCAGATGACCAGCATGAATTCGGTCGCGGACATGAATACCGCGCTCTCGCAAGTTTCGCTGCAAATGGAAGTCGCCGAGACAAACACTGCGCGCCTGGCGGTTCGCGCCGGCGGCAAAACTTGGGAGGTCGCGCTCGACCAGGACACGATGACCATCGGCCGTTCATCGGGGAACGACATCGTGCTCGACCGCGAGAGCGTATCTCGCCACCATGCGCGCTTGGAACGCCGCGGCGACAAATTCGTCATTCAGGATTTGAAAAGCGGCAACGGCACCCGAGTCGGCGCCGCGAACATCGATCAGCACGTGCTCGCCGATGGCGACATTATCAAGATCGGCGACGCACGCTTGGTTTACAAGGCGGTGTTCTCCAGCGACGATCTCACTGTGGTAGACCAACCGCACCAGCCCGCGCGGAACCCGGTAATCGTCATTCCGGGCATGGGAGGTTCCAAGCTGTGGCGCGGCAGCGAGCTGGTTTGGCCCAACGTCCGTCATCTGCTATCCAATGTAGACGAGTTGTCCTTCGCCAATCAGCTCGAGGCGCGCGGCGTCTTGGACGAAGTGGTGATCATTCCCAACTTCATCAAGCTCCAGCAATACAGCTTGCTGACGGATTATCTGGTGGAAGAACTGGGTTACGAGACAGGACGAGACTTGCTGGAGTTCGCTTATGACTTCAGGCAGGACGTGAGGGTCTCAGCCCGGAAGTTGGCCGCCGTTGTAGAAGGTTGGAAGGTCGATGCGCCGATCACGATTATTGCGCACAGTCTGGGCTGCCTGTTAAGCCGCTACTATGTGGAGCGCCTCGGCGGCAAGAACAGAGTCGGCAGGCTGGTGCTCATGGGAGGCCCGCACTCTGGCGCACCTCATACTTTTGCGGCCATGGTGCAGGGCGTGAATCTGTTCCCTCTCGGATTGCTGGATCGGTGGCTCCGAGACGTGCTGGCCGGCTGGCCGTCCACGTATCACTTACTACCGACGTATCCCTGCGTCATCACTCCAACTGGAACCGATATGGACATCTTGGAGAATGGAAGCTGGCTGCCGGAATCGAGGCGCGCACTGCTGGCCACGACACGGGAGTTCCGCACGGAACTCGGCACCCGGTCCAGCGTACCCACCGTCAGTATCTTCGGTTATGGGCTGAAGACGGTTACAAAGATCCGCTTCGACTGCGACGCAAGCGGGCTTTGCCGGAGCATCAGTTCAGTCGCCGAGCTGGCCGGGGACGGCAGCGTTCCCGAAAGAAGCGCCTGCATGGAAGGAACTGAGATCCATCCTGTTCGCCAGCATCACGGTGTGATGTTCGTGGATAGCGATGTGCAGAAGCGACTAAAACTGGAGCTGACGCGACGGTTCAATGTGAGCGTGTGACCTGTTTGCCACTTCTAATGATCGATTCGACATGTAGATTTCTTAGCCGCAATCGTGTGTCTCAATTTTTCCTCCTCTGTGTGCCAACCTGAATTCATCCAGCGGCCATTGTGGTAAACAAAGATCATCCATGACTCGGCTTCAACCGAACGATCGTCTCGCGTTACACTGCGCTCAAGACGGATGTTATCGAGATCAAGGCGGCAGGAGCCAGAACGAGATCGAATGCCGCAGTCGGCACCCGGCGAGTTAGGTGACCTCGGTGGTATCGCGCCACCGTCCGGATGAGGCGGCGATTTGTCGCAGCACGCGCAACAGCACAAAATAAAGAAACAGAATCGCCAGCGGACCAATCAACAGCCAGGCTGACATGGCATGCACTGCCGCGAGCCACAAAGTAGCTAGCGCATGCCGCGAGTCGGCACGGACCATGGATAAAATTTGCGTCAGTGACAGCCGCAGCGGCGTCGCACGAAACAACATTTCGCCCAAGCGGATAAACGGCAATAAAAAAAACAGTTGCAAGGGATAAACCACATAGTTCACCAACTGGATCGCCGGGAGGTTCAGGCGGAAGACCACGGCAGCTGCGGCGCATAGCATCGTCGTGGAACCGGGCACAGGAAAGATGCCCAGCACAATCCCAAAAGCCAGGCTCAGAGCAATTTTCTCGGGTGTGATTCCCTGGGTCAGAAGGGCCATGCTGGGCCCAACTACACGGCGATCGAAAAAACCACGGTTCATGTTGTAGATCATAAGCGGTTGACGCCTACATGGAAACGATCTGCCGCAGTTTTACGCTGTGCCGAAGTCCTTTCCTGCGTACCGGAAAGGTCGCGCGTTAAACACAAGTATTTTCGTTACGGAAATGCGGAAAGCAACTTGATCGGCATCACTTGTGATTCATCTTCGCGGGCAATGAATCCTGGAAGTTGCTTGTTCCTGCTCTACATGGAGAGCGCGATCTCACAATCAATATGCGTTCCGGCTGTTGAACATGCGGAGCAGGGTCATGGTGATGATTTGCAGATCGAAGGTGAGACTCCAGTTGCGGAGATAGTAGAGGTCGTATTCCACGCGCTTTGCAATGGAGGAATCCCCGCGCCATCCGTTGACCTGAGCCCACCCGGTGATTCCAGCCTTGAACATGTGGCGGGAGTTGTAGCGGTCGATTTTTTCGAGGAACCGTTCGACGAAGTAGGGACGCTCCGGACGCGGGCCGACAATGCTCATGTCGCCTCGAAGAACGTTTAGAAACTGCGGAAGTTCGTCGAGGTTGGTGCGGCGCAGGAAGGCGCCGAACACCGTGCGGCGCGGATCTTGGGCGCTGGTCCAACGCGTGTCTTCTTCCTCGCGACTTCCCACGTTCATGGTACGGAATTTGAGCATGGGAAAGACGCGTCCGTTTAATCCAACTCGATTCTGGACAAAGAAAATTGGGCCGCGGCTACCCAGTTTTATGGCGAGAGCGATCATCAGTGCGACTGGCAGAGTGACCAAAAGGATAAGAAACGAGAAGCCTACATCGAAGATTCGTTTCTGGAATAGATACGATCCGGTTTCCGCCAGAGTCGGACGCAGATCGAGCATATGAAAACCACCGAGGTCGATGAGACGGTCGCGCAACTCAACGCCCTCCCCGAGATCGATTACGACTCGGGTAGGAACACACAGACTTTCCAGCAACGGCGCGATTCTCCGAACATCCTTTAAGCGCGCGGCAGGCAGCGCGATGATGACATCATGGATTGAATTTCCATTGGAAAATGTGGGGATCTGGTCCAGTTCGTAGACGGGACCATCCACTTCAACCTCTTGATCCGGAAGCCTAACGAAACCCACCACCCTGCAGGGCAGGACTTCGCCGTGCAATAGCGACGTGCTGACTCGTCGCGCAAAACTATCGGTTCCGACCATCAGAATCTTGACTTCGTTCCTGCCGTCTTTGCGCAAAAATTCGAGGAAGACGCGGAAAAGCACACGCGTCAAACTGGCGAGAGCAAACAGAGCGACTGCGCTGATGCCAACGACCAGGCGCGAATAACTCGCCTGGCGATAGAGAAAACCAGCCGCCATAACCACCGCATAGGTGAAGGCAAGAGCTTCGAGCAATCGGCGCGATTTCCCGCCCGGCGCGTACAACTGCTTCACATTCCAAAGACCCGACTCCTCTGCCGCTATGGCCCAGACGATCGTGGTGAGGAGCAGAACGCTCCAGTAAGAAGGCAGCCCTGCTGGAGGGGTTCGCGAGAACAAAAAATTGAACCCGAAGCGTACTCTTACGGCGATGAAATAGGCGCACGCCGGCAACAACAGCGTTAAGATTTTCAAATACAACCGCGCGAAACTGAGGCGAGTGCGAATCATACTCTCTCTTTCGCCCCCTAAAGCACGCTTCAGCCTAGCACTGAACCGTGTAACCAGAATATCTAATTCAGTTTTATTTCGCCACTATGCCATTCCCGTTGAATCTCAGATGTCACTCTGAGCTTCATTGGTTGCTAAGAACCCGAGAGCAAAAGAAATGTTGCGAGCCGCTTTAAGAAAAGATCGCTCTATGTTTATGGAACGTTATTTACTGAAGATTCTTGCCAGAATTATTTTCCTACCCGGGATTGCGGGCAGAATGCGAACTCGACGATGGATGTCCAGCTGGTCTGAGCATTTGTGACCAGGATAGGAGCGAGCCACTTTTCATATTGGACGGAGGCGGACAAGTTCAAGTCCCGATGAAACCACCAGTTCGCTTTCACTGAACCGTCGTTTATGGTTTCCCCGCCGGGAATAAAATCTTCGTCGACCTTCGCATGCCGGTAACCAATCTGCACAGAACTCCGCGCGGTAAACCAATAATTGCTCCACGCCTGAAAACCCATGCCCTCTCGCCCGATCCAGTCACCGATCAAGTTGCCTTTGTTGGTGTAGAGGTCTTTGTAAAAGCCGTCCCAATAAACGTAATCGCCGCGAATGCTGCGTGCGGTCGGAGGGTCGGTGTACACGGATTCGACGCGGAAATCCACCTTTGGCAGACGCGGCAAACGTGGCATGTACAGGCCCGACCGAATCGCAGTGCGGGCCGGATCGTAAATGGGGTTGTGGCTGTTATCGAGATTGAAGGGATTGGCCGCCGGCAAGAGTCCATCAGCATAGATCGATAGCCAGTCGCGGAGATGCGGCACGCGGTAGGCGAAATCGAGTCCTATCGTTCGCTTGCCTGGATCGCGATTGGAGGGATACTCGAAAGAGGATTTGGTGGCGACGTAGCTTTCCCAGATCGCGCCCGCGGTCAAGGCACGGCCCACGCCGCCGAGTTCAGATGTGCGCTCGAGTCCAATTTCCCAGTTGGACGTTGGTTTAAAGCTAATTTTTTCGCCGTGAATCAGCGGCCTCGGAGGAAATTCGTTGCCGGATAATTTGCCAAAGAAAAAATCCAGTTTGATCGGACCGAGCCAGCGGAAAATCCAAAAAGGATTCTCTATGGTTCGGCTCGCTCGGAACATGTAAATAGGTTCAGCATTGTCGCTGAAGATCAGGGCGCCACCTTCCGCAGGGCCCCACCACAGGCTCTGTTTGCCGAATGAGAGATTCCATCGATCCGCGTTAGCCGCTGCGTACGTATCCAGAAGCGTGAACTGACTGGTTGTCGCGATCGGAGTATAGGGCAGGAGCGGATTTTCATCCGCCGTGGCGATCGCTTGCCGTGCAGCAAGCGGAAAGCCGGGCGCAGAGGGTGCGTGCTGATATTCACCTCGAACGTAAAGCGTGAAGGGTCCAGCCGCGCCGTAACCAGAAAATCCGTCGTAGGAGTTGAATCCTTTTTGATAGGGACGGCCGAAGTTGTTAATAATCGTCTGGCCGAAATGGTAGCTGTCGTTCAGTGGCATGCCATTGATCGACATGTCCTGGGTATAGACCGATTCAACTTTCGCAGTCAGGTTTGATTCGCCGGCCAGCAGCTGCATTTCGTAGGCAAATTCCTGTTCGAGTTCGAGGTCAAGCGAGGTTGCTTCTTTGGGAGCGATTTCGTCCAGTTCCAGATTCTTTTTCGCCTCGTTCACGAGATTTGCGACTTCCATGCGAGTCCAGGGGCGCGATGCGAGAAACTTATTATTGATATATCCCATACTCGCCAACCTATCGAGCGCCGGATAGACCCAGTTATCGAGTGGCACGTAGGGTGAGCCTAAGTTTATCGTTTCGCGGGCGGCATCTTCGTCACCCTTGCTGAACGTGCCCCATTTTGCGATCTCGGCCTGGCTGTAAGACGAGTGGGAGCGGAAAACCTGGCGGCCCATGTACCAGCCCAGAACGCTGCCGACGACGACGTCAGAGGCAAAATGTTTCTGACCGGCAAATCGCGCGGCGCTCACGCCTCCGGCCAGGCCGTAGGCAACTATCTCGGTGAGCGGCCCGGGATATTCGTGAGCGATCACACTGGCGACGGCCCAACTAATGGCAGCGTGCTGTGAAGGGAAAGAATCGCCACCTTGAAAAAACCGGCCTTGGCCTCCGTTGGTGAAAGGGCGCTGCCGTCCAAACGCATAGGAGAAAATTTCCGTGTCCACGAAGGTATCGATCGCGGCTTCGCCGCTTAGCAGGCCAGTCTCGCGTTGTTGGTCGTTGTGGTCGAGATGTCCGAGAACGAAGAGTCCTCCACCGGCAGCGGTCATGGCTGCTAGACCAGCATTGGAGAATGTGACCGCGTGTGAAACTGTGCTCGGATTTGTCGGCGCGTGTTTCTCAATATTTACATCGCTGGCCACCAGCCCCAAGCCGGCAGCGACGACCGGGACCGACCACTCCCATTCGCTCGCGGTCATGTGAAATGGAGCCGTCCAAAAATTCTTTTGATCCTGAAACAGATTGCGCGGAAGCGACTGCAAGCTTGCCGGGCTTGGCCAAAATTCGGCGGGCTGCATGTATGGTTTCGAAGGCTGGGACTGCGGCTTTGCAGAAGGCGTGGGATTTTCCGGCGGATCTGAAACGGCCTGCGCATGAGCGACCCGTTGCAGATGTAAACATAAGCCGACCAGCGCCACCGCCATCCACCAGGCTAGGCGGGCATTAGCGTAATGGCCCCTAGTTTCGGCCATTTTGATAAACCGGGGAGGTAGCTTCATTTTGCGGGTTGATATCCAGCGGACACAGAACTACCCTTCTTTTCACATAAATACAGCATCATTTTCACATGACTGATCATCCTAGCAGCCGTATTTGGCACCTTACCATAGCAGTCAAAAGCCGGCTCGAAATAGAATAGGTAAGCTTTCGACGGTACGGCTGGACGTGTCGTAATCGATTTCCGGCTACCTTAGATGCAGGTTCACGCGATGCGGCTGATTGAAATACAATTTGCGGAATGGCGTGAAAGGCAAAGTTGCGAGTCATGAATCCGACCATTCAGACCGACACACCGCTCGAACCGATGATCGACGAGAGAGACGACGCAAACGCCGAAACCGAGAGTTCTGCACTTGATCTGCTGATTCTCGTTCTCGAGCGCAAGCGCTTCATTGCGCGTTTTGTGATGGGGGCGGCTGTGGTGGCGACCGTGGTCGCATTCTTGCTGCCCGTTCGATACGAGGCCAAAGTTGTGCTGCTTCCTCCGGCACAAAATTCGTCGATCAGTTCGATGATGGGACAACTGGGCGGCCTCGGAGCATTGGGATCGCTGGCCTCGCTCGCTGGTGGAGGCCTCGGTATCAAAAATCCCGCCGACATGTATGTGTCTTTCCTGACCAGCCGAACGGTCGAAGATGCAATGATCCAGCGTTTCGACCTGATGAAGGAATACAAGGAAAAGCGCATGGTGGACACGCGAAAGGAATTCGAAAAGCGCACGACGGTGGTCGCGGGCGCAAAGGATGGGCTGATCCGCATTACGCTCGAAGATGGCGATCGGAAGCGGGCTGCCGAAATGGCGAATGCCTACGTGGATGAATTCTGCAAGCTCTCGGCGTCGCTGGCGATCACGGAGGCAGCGCGGCGGCGGCTGTTCTTTGAGCAGCAAGTGCAGCAGGCGAAAGACAAACTGACTGAGGCCGAAGAGGCCATGACAAAGACCGAACAATCCACCGGCGTTTTGCAGATTGACAGTCAGGCGCGATCGCTGGTGGAATCAGCCGCCATCTTGCGGGCGCAGGTGGTAGCCAAGCAAGTGCAGATTGAAGGCATGCGATCGTTCGCGACCGAAGACAATCCCAATCTCTTGCTCGCGAAGCAGGAACTCGCTGCGCTGCAATCGCAACTGCAGCATGTGGCCGGATCGGAGAGCGATACCGGATCCGATATCAACCTGTCGAAGGGCAGAGTGACGCAATCCGGAATGGAATACCTTCGCCGATTTCGCGACCTCAAGTACCAGGAAACCGTTTTCGAGTTATTAGCGAAGGAATTTGAAATCGCCAAACTTGACGAGGCACGCGAGGGGTCGATTGTTCAGGTAGTAGATGCTGCCGTGGCTCCGGATAAAAAATCGTCGCCGCACCGCACGCTGATCGTGATAGCAAGTACGGTTCTTGCGTTCTTCACGGCCGTGTTCTGGGTCTGGCTGCGGAAAAGGTTGGACGCCAGCTTCGATGTGCCCGAGAATCGGCGGCGCCTGCGAGCAATCAAGCATTTCTGGAAGATAAAGCCCGATACTGCATAGGTGCGGGGGATTCGGGAACGTGTTGACTGTGTCGATGTTCCGTATTCGCCATGGTTGCGTAGCGGGACAGTATGCAATAATTGGTTTAAACCTAAACCGTTTCGGTAGCATCCCATAAGGGTCCGATAAACCCAGACGTATAGAATGCGTGTTTTGTTTTTAAACCCGCCCTTCCATCCCCGTTTCTCTCGGGAGCAGCGTAGCCCTGCGGTCACTAAGAGTGGAACGCTCTATTACCCCAAGTGGCTGGCGCATGCCGCCGGGGTTGCAATTAAGCAAGGGCACGATGTGGACTTGGTTGATGCTCCCGCAGCCGGATACTCCGTGCAGGCTGTGATCGACCGTATCAATGCCAAGAACATTGAAGCCGTTGTGTGCGACACTTCCACGCCCAGCATTCTCAACGACGTCAGTGTCATCAATTCGCTGGTGGCCGCGAAGCCATCTTTGCATGTGGTGATGGTGGGCCGGCACGTGTCGTCGCTTCCGAAAGAAACACTGGCTATGTCGGCGTCACTCGAAGCGGTTGCGATTCGCGAGTATGAATACACAGTGCGCGACTGGTTGGAAGCGAAAGCCTGTGGTGCAGATCTTTCTGGCGTCGATGGCTTGGTGTGGAAGCGCACTGGGTCAGGAGAGATAGTCAGCAACAAGCCACGCGAAGCCATCAAGAATCTTGATGAATTACCTTTTGTCTCCGAAGTGTATCGGCGATTCCTGCATACGCCGGATTACTTCTATGGGCACTCCCTCTGGCCGCTTGTAGTTTTCGACACCAGCCGCGGATGCCCGTATCACTGCTCGTTCTGCGTTTATCCGCAGACTTTCAGTGGGCACACCATGCGCTACCGCTCGGTGGCGAATGTGGCTGACGAGTTCGACTTTGTCGCGCGCGAAATGCCCGAGATCAAAACCGTCATGCTTGAGGACGACACCTTCATCATAAGCAAGCCGCGCACACTCGAGCTGGCGAATGAACTGATCCGCCGCGGCAACAAGCTGCCATTCGATGCCAATTGCCGTGCCGACATTGGAGCTGAAGGAGATTTGCTTTCCCGGTTGCACCAAGCCGGGGCGCGTTTATTCTGCGTTGGATTCGAGAGTGGCGACGTGGAGGTCATCAATGGAATGAAAAAAAATAACGATGACCGCCGCGACGTCAAATATCACGCCGAGGCTCATCGATTTGTTAAACGCTGCCGCGAGGCGGGCATCATGGTGCATGGCTGCTTCATGGTCGGCAATCTGAACGAAACGCCCGCCAGTATGGAAAAGACGCTGCAGTTTGCCAAGAAGCTGGGACCCGATACCGCGCAATTCTTTCCGATCATGGTGTATCCGGGAACAACTGCATACGAAGAAGCGAAGAGGCGCGACTACATTCAGATCGAAGACTGGGGCGCGTGGTTGACGAAAGACGGCCTTCACAACAGTGTCGTCACCCTGCCCAACATCACGCACGAACAATTGGTAACTTTCTGCGACCGGGCGCGGCGAAGTTTTTATCTCAGCCCTTCTTATCTTTTCTACAAGCTTAAACAGTCGCTGAAAGATCGGCGCGAATTGCAGCGCAATGTGAAGGGATTTATCACGCTGTCGAAGTACTTGTTGCGCGGGAGCCAGCACGATAAAACCGAGACGCCGAAGCACACGCCAAGCAACGACGGCGTCGCGCCGCTCGCGAGCACTCCGGGCGGGAATTAGACAGGTCTCGGCGTCAGCAAATGGAGGGCGCCATCGAAGATAGATCAATATCGATCATCATCCCGACATTTAATGGCGCTTCGCGGATTGGCAATTGTCTTGATGCGCTACTGAAGCAGACGACCGGGCGGGACGTGGATATTCTGGTTGTGAACGACGGCTCGACCGACAACACCGCAGAGGTGGTTAGAGGCAATCCGGGGGTTCGCCTCATCAGCCAAAGAAATGCCGGGCCAGCGGCGGCTCGCAATCGCGGCGCGTTGGAAGCGCGCGGCACGCTGCTGCTGTTCACGGATGACGATTGCGTGCCGATGGCGGGATGGCTGAACGCAATGATTGAGCCCTTCGATGATCCGGAAGTGGTTGGAGCGAAAGGGATCTACCGAACACGCCAGAAGCGACTGGCGGCGCGCTTCGTCCAGATCGAGTACGAAGACCGTTACCGGCTGATGGCTCATCTTGATTGCATCGATTTTATCGACACCTACTCGGCGGCGTTTCGCCGCGACCGCTTCCTGGAGATGGCCGGATACGATACTTCTTTTCCGGTAGCCTGTGCTGAAGACGTTGAACTCTCCTACCGGATGTCGGCCGAGGGTTGGAAGATGAAGTTCGCGCCCGCGGCCATTGTCTATCACACGCACCCCGACACACTCATGCAATATCTCAAGAAGAAATACAAATTTGCTTACTGGCGCGTTCTTGCCGTGCGCAAAAACCCCAGCAAGGCAGTGAAAGACAGCCATACCCCGCAGCTGATGAAGCTCCAGCTTTTGTTCGCGCCTGCTTTGCTTGCGGCGGCGGCTTTCGATCTGGCGGCGCGCCCGGTGTTTCCTTTGTCATTGCTGGTGCTGGTTGCGTTTCTGCTGAGCACACTGCCATTCGTACTGCGGGCAATCGGCAAAGACCCCATCGTGGGGTTACTTTCTCCCCTACTGCTGGCCGCGCGGTCCTGCGCGCAGCTTCTGGGCGTGACTGCTGGCCTGATCTACGCCCGCCGTACCCCCGTCGAGTCCCCATCAAGATCGCCCGTATAAGTCTTGGCGAGTTAAGCGCCAAGAGCGAGACAATCCGATGCATCGTGTCTTTGATTCTACCGGGATTCTACTGGACTTTCTTGAACAGCCGTTTGTTCTTCAGCGAAAATTGCCGAAGCTGGCGCTGACCCGTAAGCCAGTTGTCAAACCAGTGCACGATGGAGATTCCACGCAGCCAGACTCGAAACGACGAATACCTCGGCAGATTCCTGATCCATTTCGGCATTCTTGGAGTTGGGGATTCTCCGTTCGAAAGCCAGGCGGCGGCGTAGTCGCTCTGCATCGGAGATCTGACAAAAAGAGGTGATTCCGTTTTTTTGCGCGCATCGAAAAACAACATGATTGGACGCTTTGTCATGAGTCCTACTCGGCACTGAGCAGTGGCGGGATCTGAGACCTCGAAAGCATCGGATATTGGACTCAGTTCTATGCCGGGATAACGGGCTTCGAGGGCCAAAACTCTTCCCAGTTCAAAACCATTTTCCACCGTAAAGACCCGAAATATGAGTTCCGGGCTAAATTGATAGAATCCATGGCCGCATAGGTTATTCGAGACGGTGGAAGCGAAGATTGTTCCACCCACCTTGGTCATTTGCATCAGATTGGCAATGGCGATTGGAAAGTTGAAGATATGTTCAAGCGACCCAGCTTCGACGACCACATCGAATCGCCCTTTTAGCTCGGCTGGAATCGGCTGGTTGAGATCGTATAAAAGATCCGCTCCTTCGTAGGCCGAGTAGTCTAATGTGTTCACTGTGGAAACGCCGAGACATTCTCTGAAGAAACGGTCTGCGTACTCGCCCCATTTGTAATCGGCCAGGGATCCGGCACAGATCTTTCGAATTCCCCGCAGCTCTGAGGGATGAAGCAGCAGCGATTGGCGTCCGATCATCAAAAGACGATCCATCGTGACCCCCGCGCAATGAGCGTCGAGGAGCATCTTTGCCTGCCAATAGATAATTCCCAAGGAACTCCTTATCTTGCTCGCGAAAGGACTAGGTGCTCAGCGACGTGGACCTGGCAGATACAATTAGACGATCCAACCCGACCTCAAGGCTGATAGAGGGCCTCCAGTCCAACTCCGTCGCGGCTCGCCCAATGTCCAAAACATTTTCTTGAACGTCGAAGCTGCGAGGTGACAAATACTTCACCACAATCTGAGTATCAACCCGCCGCCTGATGAGGTCGAGCAATTGGTTCAGCGAGACTGATCGGCCACTGCCGATGTTGAACAAATGTTCGGACCCCTGGTACGGAATCGATTTGAGAAGTGCGCTTACTACGTCATCAACATGAACATAATCGCGACGGACCGATCCGTCTCCCCAAATTTCGATCGGTTGCCCGTTCACTGCACGATGTGTGAAGTGAGATACAGCACCTAAAGGCCTCTCCAGATTCTGACAGTCGCCGTACATATTGGAAACTCGCAGGACAAGAGAGTCCAGATCCTTGAGCGCGCGGAAGAGATACAAATACTTCTCGATCGCGAGCTTGTGGATCCCGTACGAGCAAATGGGCTCAGTCGGGTGATTTTCTGGAATTGGATTTTGTCTGGGCAGCCCATAAACTGTGCCGCCGGAAGAAATGAAGATCAAGCGCCGGACGCGGCACTTAACGGCGGTCTGGATCATGCGAACGCTGCCGACCAGGTTCGATTCAAGATCGAAGGCTGCATCCAAATTCGAGGTGGACGGATAGGTTGAACAAGCTAGATGAAATACAAGGTCGGTGCCAGCGATTGCGGGAGTGGCAGTGTCAGTTCCTACGTCCGCACTAATCCAGTCCACATCGGGCCACCACGGCTGAGCCACACCCTTCGGGCGGCCCGTCCGCGAGACGGATCTTACGTTATGGCCGGCCGCCAAGAGCTGCATGCACAGGCGCTGTCCTAGAAAGCCGCTTCCACCGAAGACCACGCAACCAGATGTGCTAGACATGTGGCAGCTTAAGTTTACTTTCTTTGGTCGTAAGAAGCGCAGATTCTATCGCTCTGATTTCTCTCGGCCAATCGGTCGATTCGACGAACGCAAACCCGGCCTCGATCTTCTTAATCCGCAATTCGTCTGTTTCAAGAAGTTCGAGGATGGCCTCCGCCAGCGATTTAGGATCCGCTTTAGCCAATTGCGCCGTTTGGTCGCTGAGTAGCCATTCGTTATTTGGACCCTTATTGGACACTACAGCGCACCCGCAAGCCATCAACTCCAAAGGCAAAAGAGATACGTTCGTGTGAGATAGGACCAATCCAACATCGCAACTACGATAGAGGGCTCCTAACTCAGAAAGGGCAAGAACTCCAGGAAAAATGGCAGGAAACGGCAGGTTGAGGGATTGGCATGGGAATCCGACCAACACGAACTCCACATCCGGCATCTTCTGAGCTACCAGCGATAGCGCGAGAACGCCTAATTCAAATCCTCTCCGCTCGGTTTCTGGACGGGCATAAAATAAGACGCGTTTTTTCCCTGAAGGTAGCAACCGGTTACCAGCGCTGGCATAAACCTCGCGGTCATAAGAGAAGCCAAAAACCGAGCAGTCCATATTGAAGTCCTGGCGCAGCACGCTTGCAATCCAGTCTCCGGCTGCGATCCCTCGAAAGCCAAACTGATAGGTATGCCGAGCGAACTCGTGCAAACTGCCCGGTGCATGGAACATGAATTCCAAGTCCTGAACAAAATAAAACTTCTGTGCCGTATTGCCTACACCACGGGCTGCATACGCGGTAGGCCACGAAGTCGCGATCAGAGCATCAGAGTCCTTAATGTTTTCCGACAGTACTTCCACCTCGGCGTTGACGGGAAAATACCAATTTCGGATGTGCTCTTTGGCTGGGATTGAGCCTCGCGGCAGGCTGTTCAAAACATAGACGCGATTTTCGTGACCCCAAGCCTCCAGTTGCTGAATGGTTCGAAATATATTCACTAGACCACCATTCGCTGGGGCTATGCCCGGCAGAATCCAGTTGAGCCGGAGCGGACCGGAATACGTCGCTGACAGGCAAGCTGGACGCTCTTTCTTTAACACCATTTCAAAATCTGGGAAAATCTCGGGAGGAATGCGAAAATACCGTCTCGTAAGGAACGTAGCAACCGTGTTTATGCCGTAGCGGAGTCCTTTGCTGCGGGAGATTTTCAACAGCTCCACGAGTCGCGAATCGTTGAAATTCATTGATTTTTCTTGCGGTACTCCCGTTCCTTGCCAATCGCACTAGCCGTTCCATTCATAAGCATGCCATAACCTCCGGTATTTGTTAAATATCAGCGTGCCGCCTCCTATGCCCAGGATAACCATAATGACCAGATAGCCTGCGACCATGCCTAGGGCACCGGAGATCCTGGCGAAGAAGTAGTTCGAGATAAGAACAGCGACAGCTATGGATAAAGAGAGCTGGAAGAGCTTCTCCTGTTTATGTGCCCTCAGATAAATGGCCATCGACGCAAAAACGTGGTTGAGGAGCGCCGCGATGAGCAGAAGCGCAAACGGTACTGGACTCAGCAGTTTCTCCGCGTAGCGGTTGTGAGCGGAATAAAGGTAAGTGGCAGCGGACCAGATAACGATGATTCCCAGTCCCGCCACGAAAACGGAGTGCCGAAGAGCTCTGAAAAACAGCGCATCCAGCTGCAGGTATCGCTTTTGCGCGATGAGCGTTCCGAACGGTGCATTTTTGGTCGACACCCAAGCCATCGCTATCACCATGACAGCATTAGCGAAGCTGAGCGACATACCCATCTTGCCGGCAGCTACGGGCCCTCTATAAGCAAACAGGAATGGATTGAATGTTTGGTAAACGAAATACCCCGAAATCCAGCTAATCGCGATTCTCCATTGGAAAGGCCAGATCTCATTCTGCCAGGATATGTGCCGTTTTCCTGTCTTGTGCGCCAGCAGATCGAACAGCAAACCGCGCCTGAGAAAGAGCCATGTGGCCCCGACCACGACTTGGCCCGTTATTACCGCTGCGGGGGCGTAGAGTCCGTGGTGGGTGATCAGTGTTGTCCACGCCAGCAGGCTTCCGACGATTGCCTGCATCCAGCGCATGTGGGCGATGTTGGAGACGAACCCGCAGCCCTCAAAAAAAGAATACAAGGGATCTAACTGAAAAGCGAAGACCGTTGCGCTCGCAGCCGCAATCCAGGGACCGCGCCATGGAACGATGTCTCCCAAATGCTGATGGGAAGAAAAGAAATAAAGTCCAGCTGGGATAAGAGCCAAGCCAAGAAGCAACGCGCCGGCTCCATACCAGCGCACGGATAGTTGCAATACGGAAGCCAATCTGGCGTGGGCTGTTTCGTCTCCGGTCACGGCTCCGTTGACATCGACGGAAAGGTGGGCTCGCTCGTGACTGGCGTGTTGCATCACGACCTGCGAGAAGCCGAGCTCGAAGACCATTTGTAAAGCGATCAGGCTTGTGTACGTATAGTAATATCCCTGTTCAGCAGGCGAGAGAAAGCGTGCGATCAGGAAAACCGTGATCAACCCGGACCCGCTGGCCCATGCTCGGGCGAGTACAGTGAATACGACTGCCCGATCCAGCCCGAGGTTATGTCTTGCCAAACTCAGCCACTGCGCCATTGTGGAAGGGGGGGAGGAACGCTCGCTGATCTCTTTTACATCCATGGACAATGCCTGTATCTCCAGCGTGGCCGTCGTTTGTCTTTGTCAAACCTTGATTGATTCTATTTGATCGTGCCCCTCAATTTTTGCAGACTTCCTCAGCCTGTGCCTTTCGCTGTTCCCCATGGCTCCGGATCCCTGGATGCATCAGCGAATTACCAGATCTTTCGCGATACTGTTCCACCCTGCCGAGTAACGCCAATAAGCGCCATTGAGCGCTTCGCGGAGAATCATGGGGATCCGGGCAATTCTGGTGCGCGGCAATCGGGCGCGGTGTTCAAGATGCGGGATTTTTCGCTTAATCTCATTCAGTGTGTATTCTGCATATGGGAAATTCGACCGGCATTCTTCCAGCCGGTCGCGGAATTCACAGAAGCGTTCGAGTTCGTAGAGGTAGGAATCCGCCGTCATGAGCCTTGCGCGCTGCATTCGGTCCTGCAGAGTCCGCGCCCCTGGTCCCACCTGCTGCCCCCGGTGTTGGCGATACTGCATCAGTGGATCAGTAATTACTTCAAACTTTCCCCTCGCGGCTAGCAAGAACGATATCCACCTGTCGTGTATTTGTTTCTCCGGGATCGGTGTCAGGAGATCGAAGCACTCCCTGCGGAATGCCATGGTCGCGCCGGTTACGATGGGGTGTTTCAGAAGAACGTTCGGGGCCTGACCGTTCGCGAACTGAAATTGTTCGGCGCGGTTAAAGTAAAAGGTATCCCAAAGCCGCGTACCCAGTAACCGTGAATCGTCGTCGATTACGTCAGCATCACTAAAAGCCGAAATCACTTCGTTTGAGCGCAAGAAAGCTTGCTCGATCCGTCTGAGTTTGTGCCGGTACCAGATGTCGTCTTGATCTGCAAGGGCGACAATTGCACCCTGACAGAGAGAGATCGCCTTTTCAAAGTTCTTGGTCGAGCCCAGCTTTTTGTCGTTAACCACCAACCGGGTTGAAAATGGTGAGCGCCGAGCAAAGTCCCTTACTAGTTCGATGCACCCGTCCGATGAACCGTCATCACAGATTATGAGTTCGTCTGGAGACCTATCCTGGGCGGCGATGCTTGCCAGTTGCGCGCCGAGAAAACGCACTCCGTTAAAGGTGCACATCGCCACTGAAAAGCTAAACGCCAATTTATCTGCCTCCCAGACATCTGGCGGGTGAACTAGATCGCCACACCCCGCTTTCGCATTTTAGCCATCGCCCCCTGGTTGTTCAATTTGCAGCAGAGCCATTGCGCTCTGCAGGGATAACTAAATATCATCATTCTTCTGGATCGCTCTTTGCGGATGGAGCTTTCCGAAGGTTGGCAGCCAGTTTATGCCGCGCAATCGCCTGCCGCTTGTGGTTCACCGAATGGTTCAAAATCCTCTTGGATCGAACACGGCAAATGCAAGAATGTATTGTGCGTCTTGCCTCCGTGCACCGCGTGTCTCGCGCGAAGAGTGGATAAACAGTTGGGATTAAGGCCAAAGATCTCGGTATGCATGGCGACCTATCAAGGCGAGAAGTATATCAATCTCCAATTGCGCTCAATTCTCGGCCAGTTGTCGGATGACGACGAGGTCATCGTGGTCGATGATTGCTCGACCGACCGCACATGCGACGAGATCTACACCCTGAATGATACTCGTCTGGTCTTAGTGCGGAATAACGAAAACCAAGGCGTCCTTCGCGCCTTCGAGACGGCGCTTTCCCGTTGCTCCGGAGAGATTGTGTTTCTGAGCGACCAGGACGATCTTTGGCTGCCGAAAAAAGTAGAGAAGGTGCTCGATGCGTTTGCGCATGACCCCGCTCTGATGTTGGTAGTAAGCGATGCGACCCTCATTGATGAAAATGGAAACACGATTGGAGATTCTTTTTATGCCCAGCGCGGCAACTTTCGGGCCGGACTATGGTCGAATCTCTTGATCGGAAAGTTTCACGGTTGCACCATGGCTTTTCGCTCCACCCTGCTGCGAAGCGCTCTGCCTTTTCCTCCTGGAAGATTGGTGCATCATGACACTTGGATCGGATGTATGAATGCGCTGATTGGTGGTAAGACAAGCTATATCGCTGAACCCCTGGTCGCATATCGGCGGCATTCGACAAATGTAACCGGGCGGGTAAAATTGGGTAATTATACGAGATTAAGAATGAGGTCTCAGATGCTCCTGGGCTTCCTAGCATTTTGGTGGGGAGCCATCGCAACGAGGCAACGTAAACGATTGCTTTTCTAGCGCATGCTAAGAAAACTACAATACGTCTGCTTGATTGGGAGCATCGGTTTAATCGGTGCAGATCGCATCGATCTATTTGCAGGACGCGGCCCGTTCACGCTCACTCCGTTTCTAGTTCTTGCTCCGCTGGTTCTGTTAATTTGTGTTCTTCGCATCTCGCCCGGCGGGATGTTTCGCTTAACAATCACACCACCTATCCGGCGCCAGGAGCCCTTCCTTATTGCATCCGGCTTATTTCTGGCTTTTTCGTTTGCTTCCGTCCCAATCGGCCTTGACCCGGAACGCAGCCTTGTGGCTTTTGTCGATTTGTTCCTGGTGGCGGTCTTGGGATATTTCATCTCACTGCAGATATTGAAAGAGCCCGATCAGGAAAAACTGATTGTAGCGTCCATCGCATTCGGCTTGGTTGTTTACTCAATCTTTTGCGTCGCAGAGTTCATTGCGTGGAGTCATGGAGTAGTCATGACTGCGCAGCGAGAGGGCTCATGGCTGGAATCGACATTTGGACCGGGCACGTTAGGACTTTGGGCGCCAACCCTGTCTGGAACGAACTACGACTCCAACCGTTCCGGCTTCGTGTTAACGATGTACTTGGCGCTACTCGATAGGTTCGCGCCGAAATCGCGCTATGCACCCCTGCTTCGCGTTGCGATCCCATTGCTTATCGGCCTGAGCTTGTCGAGGTCCGGCACGCTATGTTGGTTGGCGTACTACCTATCGTCGCGCTCCTTCTGGAGGCGGCTTGCGTCACGGCGGGTGTTAATACGAATAGCCGCGATCCTCATTGTTGGCTCGCTGGTGTTCGCGGTGTACCAAGAGCAAATTAGTGAACTGGCGCAAGCGCGGGAAATCGCGGATGCCGTTTCTGCCAAGATGTCAATGGACCCGGGCAGCTCAGGAGAAAGTCACATCCTTTTGATCGAGCGAGGTCTTAAAACTTGGTTAACCTCAACCAAGACCGTCATAACAGGGATCGGATACGCGGCTGCGCCCAAAGTGCTGGAAGATTTCTTCGGAAACGATAAGCGTGGAAATTTTCACAATCTATACGTCACCACTCTCGCTGAAATGGGATTACCCGCTTTTCTCGCCTTACTGTTTCTCCTCATTTATCCGATCTTTGGAAGGAACGGCGTTGTACCGTGCATTGCCGCCATCATTGTTTTCAATGTCAGTTATCAAACCGAAACGGAGCCTATGTTGTGGCTGATGCTTGCGCTTCTGTGGTCGTACGATCGGCGGAAATCCCGAAGGCCTCAAAGTGTTGCCCTCGTCCAGCAGCCAGCCGGCTGAAGCAGCACTGGCTCTACCGAAGTCGGCCTCTGCCATGGAAGCTTAGCTACTGCAATATCGCCAGTGCCGCGGCAGTCAAAGCCAGCTGCGAAGAAATTTGTGTCCAGTCGCGCAGGCCGCGAACGAAGGCTCCTGTTGGCAGCTTGTAGGGAACAATAATTTGATCGCCGGGGTACATTCGGAGGCGGTCGAATTTTGTTCCCACGAAAACGCCGTTGACGTTGTTGGCGGCGACCACGATGCCGTTCGCGCGCAGCACAAAAGCATGGTGAAGGTCGGACTGAGGTTTGCCCTTGCCGGCTATCTCAAGATAGGTCCCGGCCGTATTGCGAGGCTCGAAAATAAATGAACCGGGATTGTAGACATCTCCCACTACCGCGACGGTCGACGGAGTATGCGGAATCATCAGCCGGTCGTTGTCTTCCATGATCATGTCAGGATAATCGGTGAGTCTGTTATCTTTCGGCCTGACGGGCAGCGCGACGCGGCCGCTGGCACGGGTGCTGCGAAGCTGCGCGATGATCGCTTCCTGCGCCTGCATCATTTGCGGCAAATCCCCCGGCTGGGCGGAAGCTGCCACCGACACGGCCGACTGCCGGATTTGCACCTCCATGGTGCGCGCTAGTTCGTCGAGGCTTTTCTGCTGGTCGATTCGTGCCGATTCGCGCGTGAGTTGCGACCCGTAAATATAAGCGTCAGGAGTCAGTCCTCCCGCGCGCTCCAGGACTGAGCGGAGGGTTTCGTTGGTTTCGAGTTTATAAACCCCCGGCCGCACGACTTCTCCTTCGACGATCACGTACTGAGAGCGGTCCGCCTGCGGGACGCTGATATCGCGCTGCGAGAAGATGGTTACGATATCGCCCGGCTGCAATTCGAGGTTGCTCGCCTCGTCTTGCTCGATGATCGCTTTTCGCGGGCTCATCCAGATCAGCCTTGAAGTAAGGTCGACGGGGTTGACCCGCTGAATAATAGCGTAGTCCCAGTTAATCTCGGGAGCGTACCGGCGCACATCCTCGGCAATATCCCTGACTGCGCTCGAGCTGGCATTATTCCCGCCGGTCTGCGAAGACTGCCGGGCGGCGGACGTACTATCGCCAGTCTTCGACGATTCATTGTTCGAGGTATTCAGCGCATCTTCGGCGTAAAGAGTATCCGCTGCGGCATTCGAAGAGTTCGTCACGGGAACATCGTCACCGGTCTTGGCGTTCTCAGCGGATCGCGTGGCTGCCGTGCCATTCCCGTTCGAGCCATTCGCCTCCGATTGAGCAACGCCGGAGGTGCTGCTCTTCGAAGGTGCCGCGGCAACCGGATACTCGGTTGCGCGTCCGTTGATGATCGCGGTGCGACTGCGCCAGTAACGGCGAGTGAGCAGGGCTTGCGCATCGGGGATCAGGTCGCGCACGCGCATGCCCGGCTTCCAGGGATAACGGCCGGGGTTGGCAACGTTACCCCGCAACGTCACAGTGTCTTCAAAACGCGGAACGATGGAAAACACGCGAACGATGTCGCCATCTTTGACCAGTTGCGCGCGGGCCTGCTCGTCATAGGGAAACTCCAGAGCCTTGCGCGCCTGGTGATCGACAAGGCGATCGATCGTGATTTTGCTCGTGTCCGCAACTGTGCTCATGTCGCCGGCAGTTTCGATAAGCTCGTTCAGAGTGGAGCTGTCCTTCATCTCGTAGATAGCTGGTGTGTTCACCGATCCAGAGATCGAAACCAGAGGACCAACGTGCGGAATGTAGATAACATCGCCGGGCAAAAGCCGGACATCTTTGGACTTGTCACCCTTGATCAGCAGGTCGTAAAAATCGAAATCGGTAATGGTTGCCCCATCCCGACGCACCTGGATATGCCGCAATGATCCCTGCGGAGTGGGGCCGCCCGAAACGAAAATGGCATTGACGAGCGTGCTGAGAGAACTGATGGTATAGGTGCCGGGATAGCGGGCATTGCCCACCACAACCACCTGAATAGATCTCAGGCGGCCTATGCTGGCGGACACATTGAAGTTCTTGAATATTTTTGAAATCTCGCTCTTCAAATGCGATTCCAGATCTCCCCAGTGCAGGCCGGCAACCGATATTTCGCCAACCTGTGGGATGTAAATCTGGCCGGCGCGGTCGACGATGACACGCAGATTGGCCTCCACCTGGCCCCAGACTTTGATCTGCAACTCGTCCCCGGGCCCGATGATGTAGTCACTCGGTACCTGCGTCCAATCCACCGGAGAAAAAGTACTTGGACTTTGCCGGAATAACGACTGCCCAAACAACGGCAGTGCCCGGCCAACCGAGTCGGCGACCATTTGTTCAAACTCAGTTTCCGGCCGCACGGCGGTTTCGGTGCGCGGGAGCTGCGACGGATTGAGTGGAGGTTTGCTCGGAGTGTATTGATCTGAGCTCGAACCTAAAGGGTTGGTGAGGACGGGAGTGCGTACGGGAAGAGAGGAATTATCGCGTCCCTGGACGGTGTTAGCTCTTTGCGTACCATTGCACTGTGCGGAAGACGCCATGGATGGATCAGAGCAATCCGCCGCCGAACTTTGAGATTGTGTCCCTTGGGACAAAGAGTCACTGAGGGATTGTGAAACACACATGCCGCTTGATAGAACGACGAACAACGTGAACCGCAGCAACTTTCGCATGAAGGATTCAAAATCCTGTTAGTTCGGGGAACTGTCGTCTACCCACGTTTGCTATCTTACCTAACTGGGAAATGCAATCGTGCCGACTCCAGCCCTTAAGTCTCATCGCCAAGCCTACACAGCAGAATACAGGGAAAACGGTACGGCGGGGCCCGAATTACCCTAGCGCCGATCGTCATCCGAATCGTAGCAAAGACTCCTTTTGCGCGTGCTTTCTGCGCGGGACGCAATTGCAGTCTTCTTCAGGGCCAGAAACGTTTATTGTGACATCAGAAACTGTACTTCCTGTTCGATTTCGGAGATCGCGATCGGACCAAGATTACCATCCGACAATTTCCGGTTAAGCGCAGGAAGTCTGTTTGTTTTGAAGTCGCTCCATTCTGCGATGGCGGCTCTTACGCGCTGCTTGGACTCGTTGTAAACGGCCACGGCCTGCGAGGGCACGGCGCGATCTCCACTCTCTACGACGTGCAGCGCCGACACCATATTGACGAAGGCGTCCTGCAGTCCTGCGCTCTGTTCGGGAGTGGTACCCTGCTTCCCCGTAATCTTTGAAATCTCGCTTTGGGCATCCGCGAGCGCGGACTTAATGGCCGAATCTTTTTCGCCGACCCCTTGCTCCAAAGCAGCAAGTTTCTTGCGGACCGAATCGATTTCGGCGGTCGTTCGTCGAGCTTCCATGGCATCGCCAAATATTTGCAGGCCGAGTTGCAACTGCTGCTCCAGCGTCTCGGAAGTGGCAGAAGAGCGCGGATCCATGACAACGGTCAGAGGTTGAGTCTGCGGCTTCCCGTCCACGGTGAGTTTGACTGTATACGTCCCCGGCACAACCTTAGGACCGCTCGGTGTGCGGTATTCGGATTCTTCATCTACACCGGATCCTTCAGAACTGCTCCAGGTTAGATTCCAGACAAAGCGATGCATGCCAGGATTAGTTTGGAGAGCTTCGGGCTTGGGGAACCAACGCTCGGCAATGGGAAGCGGTGGATGCTTTTCCGGACGCTTATCGTCTGAAGAGAATCGGTGCACGACTTTCTGGTGAGCATCGATAATCTCCAGCGAGACCGCGCTAGCGGGAGACTTGAGAAAATAATCAATGACGGCGCCCGTCGGAGGGTTCTCGGCGGTGGGTTCCTCTGGAGGAATTGGAGTGCCTGCGAACGAATCGTTGTCGATGCGAACGGCTCGCGCAGGATGGTAAAGCCAGAATGTATTTGCCTTCGCGGCATCTGCAGCCTGCCGCAGCGGAGTGATGTTGTCGAGAATCCAGAAAGAGCGTCCGTGCGTGGCAACGATCAGATCTTCGCCGTGAATCGCGAGATCGCGAACCGATGTGACCGGAAGATTCAGTTGCAGCGGTTGCCAGTGGTCGCCGTCATCGAAGGAAATGTAAACTCCGAACTCGGTTCCGGCAAAGAGCAACCCCTTCTTCTCAGTATCTTCGCGAACGGCGCGCGCGAACGAGTCAGGGGCAATGCCATTGCTAATTGGTAGCCAGGTCGCACCAAAGTCGCGAGTTCGATAGAGGTAAGGTGCTTGATCATCGAGCCGGCTGCGGTCCACCGCCGCATAAGCAACGGCGGGATCAAAATGCGAAGCCTCGATAAAAGAAATCTTGCTCCATGCGCTCAGGCCCGGGGGCGTCACATCTTTCCAGGTTTTTCCGCCATCTCGAGTGAGATGAATCAATCCCGTGTCGCTTCCTGCCCAGATCGTATCGCGATTTAAAGCTGATGGCGCGATCGTAAAAACTACGCCGTAGCCTCGTTGTTTCGCGTTCTGAATCGTGGGCGATCCTTCCGTTTTTTCTCCCGGCTGTTGCGTCGATCCGGTGAGATCGGGACTGATGGTCTGCCAGTGCAATCCGCCATCAACAGTTTTCATCACATACTGCGTTCCGAGATAGAGCGTTGTGGAATCTGCGGGAGAGAAAACGAGAACTGGAGTCCACGGGTCTCTGTATTTACGTTGATTGATTTCAGAACCAAATGCTGGAACCGGCCACGGGGTAACGTCTTGGCTGAAGCCGGTTCGCCGATTGTAACGGTCAACCGAGCCGTAGGTTCCGCTCAGATAAATGACGTTCGGATCCTTTGGATCGGGAGCCATGTATCCGCTTTCACTGCCGCCCGCGGGGGACCAATCGCGAGGAGTGATTTGGCCGTGATCGGTGCGGCTGAGAATCGCTGCGCTGCCGCTGTCTTGCTGTGCACCATAAACGACGTAAGGGAATTCGTTGTCGGTAATTACGTGATAGAGCTGCGCGGTGGGCTGGTTGTACCATGTGCTCCAGGTCTTGCCGCGGTCGAGGCTGACGGTTGTGCCCTGGTCAGTTCCGAGAACCATGCTGGCGGGGTTCTTGGGATCGATCCAAATCTGGTGGTAATCGTCGCCCCCCGGCGCGCCCCGCACAATCGAAATCGTTTTTCCTCCATCTTCAGATCGGTACAGAGCAACATTCGGGATATAGATTACGTCGCGATCGTGCCGGTCGATGGTGATGCTGTCGAAATACCAGGCGCGCCCAGTGAGACGCGAATCGGAGTTTTCGAGAGTCCACGTATCGCCTCCGTCATCGGAGCGATACAGCCCAGCTTTTTTCGCTTGAATCAGCGCGTAGACGCGCTTTCCATCGGCCGCGACATCAACTCCAATGCGTCCCCAATCGCCGTCGGGCAATCCGTTGCCGCTGAGTCGAGACCAGGTCTTGCCTGCATCTTGAGAGCGGTAGAGACCACCGCCCGGCCCATCGATGGGAGCGTAAGTGCTCCACGGGGGTCGATGCGTATTCCATGCTCCGGCAAACAAAAGTTGCGGGTTGCCTGAAGAGATCGCCAGGTCCGAAATGCCAATTTCTGAACCCTGATCCAGGATTTTGCTCCAGTGCATCCCGCCATCGATGGATTTGTATACGCCACGGTGTTCATTGGCTCCATAAGCGTGACCGAGCGCGCCGACGTAGAGCACATTCGCGTCTCGCGGATCGATTACGATGCGGCTGATTTGACGCGTGTCTTCCAGCCCAATGTGCGTCCAGGTGACTCCGGCATCGGTGGATTTGTAGACGCCTTTGCCGGAAGACAAATCGGATCGAATGTCCGACTCGCCGGTTCCGACGTAGATTGTGTCGCTGTCGGAAGGCGCCACGGCAATAGCGCCGATCGAACCTACAGGCTGGCCGTCGAAAATCGGAGTCCAGACAGTTCCCGCGTCTGATGTCTTCCAGATGCCGCCGTTAACCGCTCCAAAGTAAAAAGTGGTCGAGTCGCCCGGCACGCCTGCAACGGCAACCGCCCGACCGCCGCGGAATGGACCGATGAGGCGCCATTTCAGCCCATTCATCAGTTCCGTAGGAACAGACTGGGCAATTGTGGCACTCGTGAGTAAGAGAAAAAAAAGCGCAGTAAGAGTCTCTCGGAAGTAAGACTTAGGTTTCTGCAAATGGCCATCCCTCGCTGGATAGCCAGTCTACTGGAAAACGGGATGCCATTGAACGGCTGGGGTCTGTAAATTATGCAGTGCGGCGATCTGAGAACCTCGTGTTGTTCGGGATCACGAGCAGGCTAGTCCGGCGTCAGCCCGAGGTATTCTTCGCGTCCTTCAAACACCTCGTGCGCCAGTTTTTTTAGCCGCTGTTTCGGAGTGAGAGGCATGGAACCTTCAGCCGATTTCTCCTCCGTTTCGACCTTGAGTTCAAAGTTGACATTTGCATTCGCGGCCATACGTTCACCTCTTACTTACGAAACAGCGCGCGCACGGCTACGCCTGGATTCGCCATTTGCGGGCTTACTTCTTCATAGTGTGAGATCGCGAAGAAACGTTTCAGAGGGTTATTGGCGGTGGGGTGCCGTGCACAGCGGCGGAGGAGAAGGTAGCTCTCACCCTAACCGCGCGTAGAGTTGAAAAGGTGCCCAGTAGTGGGGATTGTAGAACGCGCTGTTGTGAAGCAGGGACAATTTGGCGTTGCGCAAAGCGGCATCCGGGGCCTTGCCCTTTTGCAGTTCGTCGTAGAACTTATCCATGAGCTGCTCGGTGGAATTATCCGTCGCCTCCCATAGCGCAGCAATTACGTTGTGGGCGCCGGCGCGGAGGAATGCCCACGACAGCCCGACCAAGCCCTCGCCCGAGTACGCACGCTCGCCAGAGCTGTAGCAGGCCGAGATCGTGACCAGTTCCGCCCGTATCGGATGGCCAATGATGTCGCGAGCGTAGAGTTTGAAAGAGTCATCTTCCGCGCTGCTTTTCGAGAGCACAATCGCAGAATCGAGCGGACTCAGGCGGCTTGCCATTCCATGCGCGACAAAATGGATATAAGAAAATCGCTCGGGATTGCTGGCTAGGTAGGCTGGCGGCGTGGCGGCTTGTTGGGTAAGGATTTTCTCCTCCGCTGCCGGAAAACGGCGTGCAACACTATTCATTTGATCTTCGGCGCGTGGGAGCTGGGGATATTTGTCGTTTGGCGCGACACTGTTACCGACGAGTAGTAGATTGCGTCCTCGCTTTTCCTTATCGCGATGCGCCGCGGCGAGCACGCGCAACGAGCTGGCGTTCGCGATGGTCACGTCTTCGATCCAGTAGTGCAGCTTCGGGTCGGACGGCTTTGCTCCCGAGACGAGAAGAGTTTCGAAATTAAGATTATTCAGGCTGCCGTCGGGAATGATGAAGACCTTCGCGGTTTTTTTCAACAAGGCTTGCGCCGGCGCAACCAACGTGCGATATAGAGACTGGCCGTCTCTATCGGCCGAGGCGAGCACATCCTGCGGACCTGCGAGAGACTCGCGATAGCGCGCGACCGCCGCATCGATTTCCGCGCCCGGAGGAAGTGAAAACAAGCTCGCCTTCTGCGGCGTGATCCCCCACAGATACGATTGCTTCTCGCCCAGCCAATAGAAGAGGATGACACCGCCCGCCCGCCGCGCAACTGCTGGCGCATCGAGAGCGGCGGGCTTGAATGAAGTTTCATTTTTCTGCAGCAAGCCCAAGCCCTCGTTCAGGGTGCGTCCGCGGCTGTAGTCGGCCACCCGCAAGGCTTCGATCGATTTACCTTGAATAACGAGAAAATGGACGTAGTCGTCGTAAATGCGCGAAGCATTGCTAAGAAACGGCAACCGTGAATCTTCGTGCTTAAGTTCGGAGCGCGCGGTTTCGAACGTGTTGAGCGCAGCACGATATTCGCTTTCGGCAGAGGCGCGCTGATTTTCGTCTTCATAGAGCCGAGCCAAGGAACGCTCGGCCTCCCACTTCAGAAAGACAGGGCAATCCGGAGATTGCGCGACTTCCAGAAATGTTTTCTCGGCGGTCGCATTATCATGCAGACGTACGGCAATTCTTCCCTGAACGAGTCGACCATAAACCTGGTCCCGCCCGTTATCGTCCTCTCGCGCTCTGGCCAGCACTTCGTCGGCGTAGCGCTTGGCATCGTTCAGCTTATCGGTTTGCTCCGAGACGGAAGCCAGGGCTATTAGAGAGTTGATTGTGACCTCTCTGCCGTTAAGCGTTCTCGCCAAGGCAAGGGAATCGACGAAGGACTTCTCAGCGGCCTTGAAATCGTGGGTGTCCATTTCGACGTAGCCTGCATTTGTAAGCCACTTGATCCGGTCGGCGTTGCCACCGAGAGTCTCCGCTTGATTCCCGGCTTCCAAGAATAATGCCTTGGCTTTTTCTGGCTCGCCGAGCCTGTAGTACGCCCAGCCAAGACTTCCTGAAACGGCCTCTTCGATAAAGCGAAATCCCAGGGCAGTGGAAATTTGGAGTGCTGAACCGCATAAGTCGATCACGTTGTCGAAGCGTGCTTGCTCGTCAGCCGACCAGCAAAGATTCATTAAGGCACTTGCTTCAAGAAAGCGATCACCCCTGGCCCGGGCCGAGACGAGCACCTGCTCAAACAGTCTCTGCGCCTGCACGAAGCGGCCGCGATCCATCTCTTGTCCACCTCGTGCGCTAACGACAAGGGCACACGAAGAATATTCCGATCCTCGACATAGCCTCTCCGCCTCGCTCAGGCTTTGTTCCCCGTCGCTAAACCTGTTAGAGGAGTTGAACGCCAGGCCTTCCAACCTCAATCGCTGCACGGCTAGATCCCCAGAGGCAGGCGGCGACGGCTCGGAGATCAGGACGTTCAAGGCACGGTCACCTTTGCCTTCCCAAAGCAAAGCATTAGCCTCGAGGATTGTAAAACTCCACGCCCAATCTGAGCCGAGCCTGCTGTAGTCTTCATGACCCTTTTCTGCTTCTGTTTGCGCGCGGACCAAATCGCCTTGCTGAAAAGTGCGCGTCGCTCTTTCCAGTGCAGCTTGCGGATTCTGATGAACCGTACACCCAAGCCAGAAGATGGCTACGGCAAAGAGCCCGCTCCACATAATCAAGGTTAAGTGCCAGGGTGTGCGGCCTGGCTCTAGAACGGATTTTCGGATACCAGCAGTGCAGGGCATGACATGCGCACCTGCCGACAGAGTTTAGCTGGAAAGACGAACAATGGGAACGGAAACTGGAGGGTCGAAAATGTAGTCGCTTGCGACGCAATCCTGAGGGAGAAGGTCGCGGATGTGCGAGGTTCCACCTGCGAAGCAGATGGAACCCCGAAACGCGACAATTCAGATTCTCAGGCCTTCGATCCTGACTTCCGCTCATCAGGGGGAGGTGGAGGCCACGGATGCCCAGTGCCGTTCGGGTCTGTGTACAGGCAACGGATGGTCCCCCGCGCTCCGCCGCCGTGCAACTCCGCGCGGATCATCTTCAGCGTGAACCTGTATTTGTACTGCTCGGCCGTCGCGGGTTCAAGCCTCGGTCCCGGGTTCACCGGGGTGCGATTTACCGTCAATTCGGAGAGGAAGATTTTGCCGAAGAATGGGATGTCGATTACGTGGCCGTACGATTTGCCCGGAGCTCCGGACACGCCGTTGACGAGGGAGCAATTCATCTCGTTCTGGCTCTGGGCCTCAGCAGGATCCCAGTTGAACTGATCGCTGGCCCACTGCGGAAGTCCGGTCATGCGCTTGATGTTGGCGTATTGGTGAGCGATGCGGCTGAAGACGCCGCCATCGTTGAAGTAGGATTCGTCGCCCTTCGGCTTGGGACCAAGAATGTCGAGCTGCGGATCGATCTCAATTTTCTGGCCGGCGATGCGAAGATTTTCGAAGCGTGTGCCGAGAAAACTTACCGAAGGCACGCTGGCGCCAACGGCATGCTCACTCGTAATCTGCGCCACAACGCGGTCGGCAGTGAGAACGTCAAGAATGTTCACGCCTTCCAACACGGAAGTAGCCAGCGTGATTGCGCCGAGACCGTCGGAACCCTGAAAGCCCGCGACCTGGGTGTAGCCGCCCTCGTGCGAAACAATTCCCTCCAAACGAAAAGGCTCCGCCCGCTCGTATCGGTGTCCGCCCTTACGGGGCAAGTCGACGAACGCTTGCTCGCCGACCGTCCGCTGAATCGGCTGTTGAAGTTCGGCGCTGAAAACATAGGCAGTCGCGTCGTAGACGTGACCCGTATCGAGCATGGGTAATTCATTTGCCAGAGCTGCCATAAAGTCTCCTTCTGCTGCTCAATGAATTTTTTGAAGTTCAAACGAGGGCCGACCAACTTCCTTACTTTCTCCCGCGGCGGTGATGCCGCGTACAGCCAGAATGTAGTTTCCTGCTTCTCGCGCAGCCGGGGGCACCTCCACCGGATAGTGGTCCTGCGTGGTTGACGCGGGAATCGGGAGCGTCCATTCCAGCTTTCCGGCGGGATTATACAACTCCGCTATGTATTTGGAGTAACTGGCATCCGGCTCAATTCTCGCAAAAAGCAGAAAGCCCTCGCCCGCACGAATTGAAATTACTTTTTCAGCCGATCCCCAGGCGCCGACATTTACCACAGCAAAAGGTAAAACTCGAGGACTATTCAACGCATGCTGCAAACGCGGATACATAACCAGATTCTGATATCCGGTCACTACCAGCAACAAGGCCATCACCGGTGCCGCAAAAGCCGGACGAAACCACGCAAACCATCCAGGTTTCGCCGCAGTTGTCGCGGGTGGGGAAGCGGGAACCGGCTGAGGCGGTTCCGCTAATACCACCTTGGTCTGCTCTACGAATAAAGCTCCAGCGCGGACGTCAACGGCGCAATCCGGGCAATCGAAATAGTGTTCCTCAAATTCCTGACGGGTCTGGTCGTCGAGTTCGCCCAGCAGATAACGCTCCGTCAGTTTTTGACGAACCACCCCTTCGTGGTCCATTGATTGAATGCCCCCTAAAAGTATAGTGACGCGCGACCCCAAAGCGTTTCACCGGCCTCAGGCCGAAGTAAACTCCGGCTTATCATTTCCCATATCTTTTAAATACACGGACTTAAACGCTTGCTTGGCGCGGTGCAGCAGTACGCGCAAATAATCGCGATCCACGCCAAATTCACGGCATACTTCGTCCTTGTCCCGCTCCTCCAGGAAAACCTCGCGCAGCAATCGGCGGTCCCGTTCTGAAAGCCGTTCCAATATCTCGCGGACTTTCTTTTCCATTTCTTTCGCGGCGAGGATGGTGAGAAGGTCAGTCCCTTTAGCCGGAAACTCCCTCGGCTTCTCCTCGTCATCAAGCGAATCGAGGCGCGATCCGGCCCGGTAATGCTCCAGCAAGACGTTGTTGCAGATGGAGTTTACGTACGAGCCCAGGCTCTCTGGTTGCAACACTCGTCCGTCGCGCAGAGCCACAAAGAATCGGGTGAAAGTTTCCTGCCGGACATCCTCAATCGCCTCGGGAGACTTCAAGCGGGAACGCAGCTTAATCTGGATCAGAGCTCCAAAATACGCGCCGAAATGCTCTTGAGCGCGGAAGTCGCCGGCTCGGAGACGCTCGAGATAGGACTGGTCGAAGGATTGAAATTGCAAAGACCTGCCCCGCAGACCCAGGATTGGGGAACAGTGTAGCACCGGAGCCAAACTGCGGCCATTTTCCGGGCTGAGTGCAGGCAGGAATGCGCGCTTGGAGGTAGTGCATCGGCTATGCACGTGGCCGGCAGGCGGGTTCGAGCGAGGAGTACCTACGGGAATAGCGGAGCCCATTAAAAACCTCGAACAGGAAAGACCAGACGTTGATGAGAAAGCTGCGAAAAGTGCCGGAGCCGCTTCCCCTGTCGACTCCGGCGCTCTAACGGAATCCAGCCCGGAGGTTGCCAAGCTGTAATCCTAAGTGTGCGCAATCGCCGCCATTCGGCACGATCTTTCCCACCTGTTTGGAATAGTGTCGGAAGCGCGCGAATCGTTTCACAGCACTACGACCCGAATCGAATTTTGTAACGATCGGACTGGGGCGGTCACTATCCCAGTATTGAGAAATTCGCCAGGGGTGACCATCGCAGACCAGAAGTCGGATGGCACTTTTGCCGGAGCCGCCTCGGTCTCACTAAGGTTTCATCCCTGCGCTGAAATCTGAAGACCCGCAAAATCTGAGAAGTAGGGAGGCACACATGCCGAGCACTCTGAAAGCAGGCGATCTTCGCCAATTGCTGGCGAAGGCAAACGCGAAATGGACCATCGATGAGAAGCTGAAAGACACCGATACTGTCCCAACTCATCCAACCGGGGGAGACCTCACCAAGTTCGTCAAAGTGAGCGCCGTGCCTCGCGTTGACGTTACGCCGTTCTTCAAGACCGTCACGTCCAACCCATATTTATTGCAACGCCGCATCGATCAGGGCTTTCTCAACTTGAAAGATCTGCCGATCGAATTGCAAAATCCCATCGTGCTCAAAGAGCCAGGGCCGACACCGCTAAAGAGCAACCTGCAGCCCATCGGTGGCGGCGGTGGCGGCTCGGCGGTGGACTGGAGAAATCGTTTCGGCTGGCCGTGGCTCACAAAAATCAAAGACCAGGGCGGGTGCGAATCCTGCTGGGTCTTCAGCGCAGTGGGCGTAGTTGAAGCCATGGTTCGGATCGAACATACAATCTGGAGCCTGCGCTCGGAAGGCGACGTTCACGACGGTCTGGGAGTGGGCTGTGCCCAAACCGGTGGCCCCCCGACGGCCTTCAACTGGATGCAAGCAAATGGAGTCGCGGACCCAGGCTGCTGGCCCTATGAGCAATCGAATCTGCCTTACAAGCCCACCGCCGATCGCGATGGCAGAACCGTAAAGTTGAGTGGCTACACAACCCTAAGCAACATCGACGACCAAAAGGCATGGATCGACAATGTCGGCCCACTCTCGGCCTGCTTTACTGTGTACAACGACTTTTTCTGGTACAGCTCTGGCGTGTACACGGCGAATCCTTCCACGGGAGTTGCGGGCGGTCACTGCATCGTAATTGTGGGTTATGACGACAGCCTGCAAGCATGGCTGGTACGGAACTCCTGGAACACGGGCTGGGGCATGGCCGGCTACTGCTGGTTTGGCCATGGCCAGGCCGATATCGACAACAATGCGAAGTACGGAGTTCCGGGGGCGAACGTGAATCCGGATCCGTGGACGAAGAGGCGTGCGCACAACGGCAGCCTTTATGAGAGCGGAGACGGGCAGCTGAATCGCAACTTCGAGCTGTGGACACTCGCGCCTGGAAATGCCATCCGGCACTACTGGCGGGACGGCGTCTCATTGCAATGGAGCGTGGCTGAAACGCAGGGCAACGATTGCTATGCCAGTCCTTGCGTGACTGGCACGACTTACAACCGCAACTTCGAATACGTGTACGAGACGACGAGTCAGGGAGCGACCGGCTGCCGGTTGCACCATCGCTACTTCGACCAAGCCTCGGGAACGTGGGGCGATGGCGGGCTTTTCGGTCCGCAGGAACCGGACGATGTTGAGGGCCTGGCAGGATTTATTCAAGGCAACTACAACGCTCCCGGCAACTTCGAGGTTGTGGTTCGAACCGGCAACGGAACCCTTAAACACTGGTGGCGCGCCAACGGACCCGGCGGCCCGATGACGTGGTCGCAGTCCGCACAGTTCGGCTCCGATATCCAACTGAGTGCAGCTTCTCTGGTGCAGCGTTTCGACGACGGCCTCGACGTAATCTGTGTCACCGCGGCTGGGGCCATGCAACGCTACTTCCGGCCATCCGCGGGCGCGGCGTGGCAGGCGTGTGAAACCTTCGCCCGCGGGGTGAGCAGCCCTCCGGTTATGATTGCAGGGCAATACGGCGCCACCGATGAAACCGTGATGGGCAACTATGAACTGTGCGTTGCCGTGGACGGCGTCATCCAGCACTGGTGGAAGGGCAGTCCGGAAAATCTGGCATCGATCTGGACCATGAGCACAACGTTCGGTGAAAACGTGAAGCAGGTTCTGGGGCTGATCCAATCCAGCTTCGGTTTCGATCTGGAAGTGATTGCGTTGCTGAATGACGGCACGCTGCAGCACTACTGGCGCTATTCTTCGGACTTGAGCTGGCATGCTGGTCCGATTTTTGGCTCCACCGTGAGCTAGTCAAACGCCAACGAGTATGGAAACGATAACTCTGAAACCAGGCCAGGAACATCGCATCACCCTTCCTGGCCTGGGATCCGCAGGGTATCGCTGGATGGCGGAGCCTTACGATCAGAACGTCGTGATGGTTGAAGAGATTCTGCACTCGAGAAAAGCTACGGTGCCGATCGCGGGAAGCCTGCAACAAGTATTCAGGCTGACCGCGGTAGCTCCCGGCCACACCTCCGTAAGCTTTAATCAACGAAGACGGTTCGAGCCGGAGAAGGAACCTCATGCCTCATATGCGATCAGCGTGGCCGTGACCGCCTGATTGGCGAATTAGGGATTCAACTCACGCCGATCCGCGCGGGTACAAGCCTGGGGCTCAGAAGATGGATGAACAACAATGCGACCATGTAGGCCGATGCCGCGATAAAGAATGGGATCATGTAGCTTCCCGTCCATTGCAGCACGTGGCCCACGATTTCGGCGATCAGCATTCCGCCAACCGCCCCAGACATACCTCCAATGCCGACGACGGACGCCACTGCCCGCGATGGAAAAAGGTCTGAGGAGAGCGTGAGTAAATTTGCAGAAAAGCCTTGATGACCGGCGGCGGCAAGCCCAATTAGAATCGTAGCAGGCCACAATCCGGAAATGCGGTAAACCCATGCAATCGGCAAGACGCATAGGGCGCAGAGAAACATCGCCCACTTTCTCGCAGCGTTTACTGAGAACCCTCTCCGAATCAACGTAGATGAAACCCAGCCGCCGCCGATGCTACCGAGATCGGATATGACGTAAATCACCAGAATCGGCAGGCCAATCTGCGTGAGATGCAAACCATGCGCTCTCTGCAAATAGTCCGGAATCCAGAAGAGAATGAAATACCAGATGGGATCAATCATGAATTTTCCGGCAGCAAAGGCCCAGGTCTGCCTGTGAGGCAGAAGCTCGCCCCATTTGATTTTTCCAGCAGGGGCGACGGGATCGCTTTGAATGTAGGCTCGCTCAGCGTCGGTGCAGTAAGGATGTTGCTCGGGACTTCGATAGAGCCATAGCCAGAAACTAAGCCAGACGAAACCAATAGCGCCGGTAAGTAAGAAAGCCCAGCGCCAGCCTAGATGGACTGCAATCCACGGCACGACGAGCGGCGTAACGATTGCGCCAATGTTAGTGCCGGCATTAAAAATTCCGGTGGCGAGGGCCCGCTCTTTTTTCGGAAACCATTCCGCAACGCACTTGATGCTCGCCGGGAATACTCCGCCCTCACCGAAGCCCAATGCAGTGCGCGCTACAACAAAACTGGGAAACGAAAACGCGATCGCGTGGCCCATCGACGCGAGGCTCCAAAAAACCATGGCCACTGCATAACCAATGCGAGTGCCGAGGCGGTCGATCAGGCGGCCGACAAGAATCATCCCCAGCGCATACGCTGCCTGAAAGGCGAATACGATGTTCCCGTAGTCGATCTCATTCCAGCCAAACTCGTGCTGCAGCGTGCCTTTGAGCACACCGAGCACCTGACGGTCCATGTAATTCTTGGTTACGCCGAAAAATAAGAGCGCGCAGATGACCCAGCGAAAGTTTCCCGCGAAGACGCTGCGGATACGCGACTCAAATGAAGATGCAGAAGGATGACCGTGTCCGCCGGGCTCCGCTTCGACGATCAAGTTCTGATCCGCCATTGCCTGTTAGTTTTTCTTTACGTCGCCAAGCCGTTTATTTCCGAGCCGCCTCAAGGCCTGTGCCGTCATGTTGAAACCCCGGCTGAACGTTGACAACACCATAACGCCGGTCTTCGACTTCACGGTGAGCCGCCATTGCCCATAGAAAAGCGATTCGGTGCCCCGGCACGGAAACATTCGGATGATAACCGCTGGGGATCAGAACGGCATCGCCGTCGCGGACCGCGGTCACCAATTCCGGAGAGTGGGTGTCGTTATAAACCAGCTGCAAGCCGTAGGCAGGTTCCGGCATGTCAAAGTACACATAGATCTCTTCCAGCATTTTCCCGTGTTCGTGCGGAGGCCAACTGGTCCAGTTTCCGGGGTCGGAAGAGGTGAAACCTGCGATCAGACGTCCCGCTTTCACATTGCTGGCAATCAGCAGGTTCACTTCGCGCTTCGACGTGGGGCTGCCCGTGACAAATTTCAAGCCCGCGTCCTTGGCCACGTCGGCATAGCGAATTACTTGCAGAGGATACTTCCCTTCGACGGGAGATGAAATCTCAGAGAAATCCACGGCGGTCTTCGTCGAAACTTCAATCTCGGAACCGCGAGGGATGTAGATTGCATCGAACCGGTCCAGATTGTGTTCGTGCCCCGCGCTCTTCACCGCGCCGTTTCCGGCCAGGCATATCAGTCCAGTTTCCTGCTGTTCATTGGAAAAGGACACGGATGGTCGAGCAGGGTTCAGAATGATGCGGCCGTAAGAGAGATGCCGCATCGAACTATTTGCCGGCGTTACCGCAATACGGCGGCCAGAATGAGCATTGGTTTTGCGAAACACCGTTTTTTCGATTGGATCCGCAGATGGTGTACTCATGGAAGCTCCGAAAACCTCTTATTGGTTGCATCTTTATCATAGACAACGGCGGAGCCTAGTCTAAACTCGCGCCTGCTTTCTACCTCACTCACAAGACGATACCGCAGGGCTTCAAAAACGTGAACCTTAATTCGTGCTCGCCGGAAAGCGGACCGCCCGAGCGCCCGCAATTCAATAGAATTCGGCAAGTGCTAGAATCTGGTGCGGTAATTCCGGGATCGGAGGTTCAAACCTCTCTCCGACAATGAAGGTTCGCCATGTTGCGTCTTGCCATGTTGCGTAAGGTCAAAACGATTTGCCTGCTCCTTGTTTTGTTCGTGCTGCCTGCCGTGTGCCAGACTGCGCCGGTTTCGCAGGCAGCGACCGATGCCCGAGTTGATTCTCTTCTCAAACAACTGACATTGGAAGAGAAGATCGACATCATCGGCGGCGTGGACGATTTTTATATCCGCGCCATTCCGCGGATCGGCTTGCCGCGCCTGAAGATGGCCGACGGGCCAGTCGGCGTGCGGAACTACGGTCCTTCAACGGTTTTTGGAGGCATCGGCCTCGCGGCCACATGGGATCCCGAACTCGCGCAACGGATCGGCACAGTGATTGGAGAGGATGCTCGCGCTCGCGGCGTGCACTTCATGCTGGGCCCAGGCGTGAATATTTATCGAGCTCCATTGTGCGGCAGAAACTTTGAGTACTTTGGAGAAGATCCTTTTCTCTCGGCGCGCACCGCCGTCGCCTACATCAAGGGCATGCAAAGCCAGGGCGTGAGCGCGACCGTGAAGCACTTCATGGGCAACAACCAGGAATACGACCGGCACAACATCGATTCGATAATCGATGAGCGCACCATGCGCGAAATCTATCTGCCGGTGTTCGAAGCAGCAGTGAAAGAAGCACACGTCGGCGCGATCATGGATTCTTACAATCTCACCAATGGCGTGCACATGACGCAAAACGGATATCTCAACAGCGATGTGGCCAAGAAAGATTGGGGCTTCACGGGAGTTCTGATGTCTGACTGGACTTCCGTTTACGACGGCGTCGCGGCGGCGAACGGCGGCCTGGACTTGGAGATGCCCTCAGGAAAATTCATGAATCGTGCGACGTTGTTGCCGGCAATTCGCGCGGGCAAAATAAGCGAGGCGACGATCGACGATAAAGTGCGGCGCATTCTCCGCACCGCAATTCAGTTTGGATGGCTCGATCGCGAGCAAACGGACTTATCGATTCCCCGACAGAACCCTGAAGGCAAACAGGTAACGCTGGAAGCAGCGCGTGCAGGCATGGTTCTGCTCAAAAATGACGGCAACGTTCTGCCGCTGGATAAAGGCAAGCTGCGCACGATTGCAGTCATCGGCCCGGATGCCTATCCGGCAGTGCCTGCGGGCGGTGGCAGCGCCGATGCGAAACCTTTCACTCCGGTAAGTTATCTCGAAGGATTAGCGAATTATCCAGGCAGTAGTGCAAAGGTTTATTACGAGCGCGGACTCCCGACTCTCGACGAAATCGCCAAGCATACTGAATTCACTACCGAGGCAACAGGCGGCCGGCAAGGTCTAAAGACTGAGTTCTTCACCAACGCCGACCTAAGCGGCACGCCAGCCGTGAATCGCACCGACAAGCACGTTAACTATGAGCCGGCGCGCGGCGGGGGTGGCGCCGACACCGATATGTCAATCCGCTGGACGGGTTACTTCACCCCGCCAACTCCGGGCGAATATCTTGTGTTCGTTCAAGGCCCGGGAGAAAACGGCGGCTACAGGCTCTACGTAGATAAGAAGCTCGTGTTCGATAACTGGAAGACCTGGTACGCATTCGTCGGCGAGAAGACGATAGCGCTGACTGCTGGCCCGCACCAGGTTGAACTGGATTACTATGCGCACGGCGGCTGGGGCAAGACGATGGCGAATCTCGGCATCGTGCGTCCTGAGACTTTGGTCAGCGCCGAAGCGAAGTCATTGGCCTCGCACGCCGATGCGGTAGTGCTCGCCGTGGGCTTTGATCCCGCGAGCGAAGGCGAGAGTGGTGACCGCACATTTCAACTACCTCCTGGGCAGAATGAGCTGATACATCAGATCGCCGCCGTAAACAAGAACACAGTTGTGGTCATGACATCAGGCGGCGGCGTGGATATGGCCGGTTGGGTAGATCAGGTTCCAGCGCTCTTGCAAGCGTGGTATCCCGGCCAGGAAGGCGGCACTGCGCTCGCGCAACTGCTCTTTGGCGAGTTCAATCCTTCTGGAAGATTGCCGATCTCGATCGAGAAGCGCTGGGAAGACAATGCTGTCCACGATAGCTATTACCCAAAGAATGGCGGGAAGAAAGTTGAATACACGGAAGGCGTCTTCGTGGGCTATCGTCATTTCGACAAATCTGGAATCAAGCCGCTGTTCCCGTTCGGCTACGGACTCTCCTACACTACATTTGCTTTCAAGAATCTGACGATGTCGCCAGCCTCTGGCGAGCAACTCGTGACCGTCGCCTTCGATGTGAGCAATACCGGTGCTCGCTCCGGGGCGGAGGTCGCGCAAGTTTACGTCGGCGACAAACATGCGAAGGTTCCGCGCCCAGTGAAAGAGCTGAAGGGATTCGCAAGAGTCGAACTCAATCCCGGTGAGACCAAACACGTTCAGGTCACGTTGGATCGGCGAGCCTTTTCCTATTACGACGTAAAGAGTCACAGCTGGACTGTGGCTCCGGGCGATTTCGATATTTATGTCGCTCGATCGTCGGCGGAAATCGAACTCACCGGGAAGGCAACACTTCCATAGGAAATCGGAAATCCGGCGCGGGTCTGCATAACGGGTTTGCATAAGAAGAGAAGAGGAAAAAGAATTATGCTTTCAAACAAAGCGAATCGCTGGCTTGCAGTTTCGGCAACTCTGTTTATGCTTACGGCCACTCTGACGGCGAAGACGATCGTGCACAAGCGGCCGTTCGGGCGCACTCCGGAAGGGACTCCCGTCGAAGTTTATTCGTTGGCCGACGATAAGATCGAAGTCCGCGTCATCACCTACGGAGGGATCGTCGTTTCCCTGCGCGCTCCCGATCGAAAAGGAAAGCTCGACGATGTGGTGCTGGGTGTTGACTCGGTCGAAAAATATGTGACGCAGACCGCGCATTTCGGAGGCCTCATCGGGCGCTACGCGAATCGTATCGCGCATGGCACCTTCGAACTCGATGGCCACACCTATCACATTCCAAAGAATGACGGCGACAACGCGCTTCACGGAGGCACACGCGGCTTCGACAAAGTGGTGTGGGCGGCGAAACAGATTCCCGATGGAATCGAACTCACGTATGTGAGCAAAGATGGGGAGCAGGGCTTTCCGGGCACGCTCGCTACCACTGTTCGCTACACCTTAACTGGCGAAGCGTTACGCATTGAGTATTCGGCGATCACGGATAAAGATACGGTGCTGAATCTCACCAATCATTCCTATTTCAATTTGAAGGGCCAGGGGAACGGCGACGTCCTCGGGCATGTTTTGAAGATCGATGCTTCGCGCTTTACTCCGGTCGATGCGAACCTGATTCCCACTGGAGAATTGAAGTCAGTGGAGGGCACGCCACTCGACTTTCGAACGCCCCACGCCCTTGGAGAACGGATTGATGCGGACGATCCCCAGCTTCGTCTTGGCCACGGCTACGACCACAACTTTGTGGTCGATCATGAGCCTAACCAGTTGGCTGAGGCAGCCGAGATGTATGAGCCGACCACAGGGCGAATCCTGCGCGTGCTGACCACGGAACCGGGAGTGCAGCTCTATACAGGAAATTTTCTCGACGGTACGATCACGGGAAAAGAAGGCCGTGTCTATAACCGGCGATATGCTTTTTGCCTGGAGACGCAGCATTTCCCGGACTCGCCGAACCATCCCAGTTTTCCCACGACCGAGCTAAAGCCGGGGCAGGAGTTTCACAGTGTGACGGTCTTCCAGTTCAGCGCGGGCACGCGGTAGTAGAACTGAAGGTGTTCGGGCTAGATGTTAAGGCCTTCGTTGCGGCAAACCTCGACAATCGAAAGCCGGTCCTGTGCTCCCACCTTGCGGAGCATTCGGTGCACGTGATTTTTCACGGTTTGTTCAGAGAGGTTCAGCCGGTTGGCCATTTCCTTGTTGGTGAGACCCTGCCGAATCAGCCCCACAAGTTCTTGCTCCCTGCGGCTGAGGCCGAGCCGGTTCTTGAGGTGCAAGCTCGGAATGGCAGGCTGGTGGCGCTCTACCCACCGGAATAGCCCGGTCGATAGCACGGCCGGACACACCGCCTCCCCTGCGGCCACCGCTCGGATGGTCCGCGCTAACTCCACGGCTGAAGCGTCTTTGAGCACGTAACCGACCACGCCAGCTTGTACCACGCGAAGAAAGATGGCTTCGTCAGCTTCCATGCCGACCAACACGACTCTTATCGCAGGGTTTATTTGATGTAGCTCCCGCACTACGCCGTGCTCCGCCAATACCGGAGCGACCGAATCGAGCACCACAACGTTAGCTCCGGTAGAAACAATTTGCTCGAAGATCGCGGGACTGTACGATCCCGCTCCGGCCACGCTGATGTCGTCCTTCTTCGACAAAATGCGCAACAAAGCCTCGCGCAGCAGCCGGTTTTCAGCCAGCAGGAAAACTGCGGCGACCGGTCCCGAAAATCCTGAAGCTACAGTTCCCATCGGCTAATCAATCTCGCTTCGTCGCCTTCGCTTCATCCGCGCGCTGGCTTCTGTGTTCATTGCTCTCACCTTCAGAAGCTAACTGCCTCGCAAAGTGAGGTCAAGGGAAAAGCCTCCTCTGAAGCATTTGCACTTCCCCGTGCGGGAAAGCTCTCGCCGGATTCCCGAAAGTGAAATTCACAACGTCAAAAGCGAACTAAAAGCCCGCTGATCGAGTGCCGCACAACCTTGACGGCTTCCAACGCGGCTGTTAGATTCCGGTCCTACACGTGAGTATTTGGAGGGCAAAGCTCTGAGTCGGGAAGGAAAGACGCGTCACCTGGCCGATTTTCATCCGTCAAGTCCGAGCCGCCGCGACTTTCTCGTCCGTTTTTGCCAAGGAGCCTCGGCTGCCTTGGTTCCGGCCGGCCTTCGCGGTTTCGCCTTCGCATCTCTTTCGGCTTTCGATTCTCAGCCCGCGATTCCCAACGGCGAGTTCCATCTGCGTCCGCACTATCGAGCTCAGCGGCCGCTCGATGCTCTGCTCCTCAAGACGCAGGCTGGCTCGGACGATTTCATCACCGAAAAATATCATGACCAGATTGCGGTGATCCTGGCAGAGTGGAGTTCCAGCCTGCTCAAGTCTTCGCAGGATCTGCACGCGGTCGAAAGAGTTCTCGCGCCGGCTTTTTCTGGATCATCTCTGCGTCCGATTGACTCGCGACTCGTGCGTCCCGCATCGACACTCGAGGTTCGCCAGAACCAGTTCAGCTCCGAGGCCAGTCTACGACGCGATGCTTTTCTGCAGGAGTTGCGACCGGCCCTGAGTGTGCTTTCGAAAATCGTAACCGCGGAGTTCCAGGTAACGAGAATTGAAGCGAGTTCAACTTCTTCTCCGCAACTTCCCGACCGGCTACAGACTCGCGTGCGCTACGACCTGGTGGGCGCAGGCGATGGGTTCTACCGCGAGCAGCGCGTCGGATACTGGGATCTCGAATGGATTCCCTCCTCCACCGCGCCCGGTGAATTCCATCTGCAGAATTGGCGGGCGCTTGAGGAGACACGCAGCCGTTCCGCCTCACCGGTTTTTGCCGACATCACTTCCTTTGCCCTTGGTCGTAACGCTTCTTTCTCTACTCAACTCAACCGGGGCGTTGACCACTGGAGGACCGTCCTAGACGGCGCCTGCGGCATCGATATTTACGGGCACAATGGAGTTTCAGTCGCCGACATCGACGATGATGGTTTCGATGACCTCTACATTTGCCAGCCAGCGGGCCTGCCGAACTGCCTCTATCGAAACCGGCGCGATGGGACATTCGAAGACATCACGGAAGCATCTGGCTTGGGCATCCTCGATAATACGGCGTGCGCGCTCTTTGCCGACTTCAACAATGGCGGTCGCCAGGATGTAGTCGTCGTGCGCGCCGGCGGTCCGCTTCTGTTCTTGAATGAAGGCAACGGAAAGTTTCGACAGAAGCCCGGCGCGTTCCAGTTCGCCAATTCCCCTCAGGGGACTTTCACCGGCGCCGCCGTTGCCGACTACGACCGCGATGGCTGGCTGGATATTTATTTTTGTCTCTACACCTATTACCAGGGAACAGACCAGTACAAATATCCGCTTCCCTATCACGATGCCGAAAATGGCCCGCCCAACTTCATGATGAGGAACCAGCGTGATGGAACCTTCCGCGACATAACCGCGGAATCGGGCTTGAACCAGCACAACACGCGCTACAGTTTCTGCTGCGGGTGGGGCGACTACAACGGCGACGGCTGGCCTGATCTCTACGTAGTGAACGACTTCGGCCGCAAGAATCTCTACCGCAACAACCGCGACGGAACCTTCACTGACGTTGCTTCGCACGCGGGTGTTGAAGACATCGGCGCCGGCATGAGCATTTGCTGGCTCGATTACGACAACGATGGAGCAGAAGATCTTTACGTCGCGGACATGTGGACCGCTGCGGGCGAACGCATTTCAGGCCGGAACGTTTTCAAAAAAGACTCGCCCAAAGAAGTGCGGACTCTTTATCAGAAACATGCCATGGGCAATTCACTTTTTCGAAACAGCGGGTCTCGCGATAGCGAAAGTGTTTTTCAGGACAAAACGGCATCCGCAGGAGCCGGAATGGGCCGCTGGTCGTGGTCGAGCGACGCATTTGATTTCGACCACGACGGTTTTCCCGATCTTTACATCGCGAATGGAATGATTTCCGGCACGTCGCGCGAAGATCTGAATAGTTTTTTCTGGCGGCAGGTGGTTGCCAAGTCGCCCGATCAGGCCACACCTTCGCCTGAATACGAACAGGGATGGAGCGCGATCAACGAGCTCATTCGTGCCGACGGTACCTGGAGTGGATTCGAGCGAAATGTGTTCTATGCGAACAATCGCGATGGAACGTTTTCCGATGTTTCCGGCGCAGTAGGAATGGACTTCCTCGAAGACGGTCGGGCATTTGCTCTCGCCGATTTCGACGATGACGGGCGGCAGGAGCTGTTCCTGAAGAATCGCAATGGGCCGCAGTTGCGCATCCTGAAGAACGTGATGGAACATCTGCCACCGTCGATTATTTTCCGCCTTCGCGGCGCCAAGAGTAATCGTGACGCAATCGGCGCCGCGGTTACCGTTGAAACCGAGACGGGCCGTCAGACTCGCATGCTTCAAGCCGGATCAGGATTTCTTTCTCAGCACAGCAAGGAAATATTCTTCGGGCTCGGAGACGCCAAAAATCCCGTGCGCGCTTATATCCGCTGGCCAAGCGGCCTAACGCAGGAGTTTCACGATGTTCCGCTCAATCACAAGGTCTGGGTAGAAGAAGGAAACGAAACGCTTCGGATCGAGGCATTCAGAACGCCAGGATCATTGCCCCACATGGCCGCTACGCCAGCGCAAGAAACAGAATCCCTTCCTACGACTTTCGGAACCTGGCTGCTGGCGCCTGTAGCGGCACCGGATTTTTCTCTTCCCGACATGAGCGGTCAGGTGCAGACTCTAACCGCTCTACGCGGCAAACCGGTGCTGCTAAATTTCTGGGTCGCGCAATCGGCAAGTTGTCAGGAAGACTGGAAGATGCTTAACCGCGTCTATGGGCGATGGACGGCTCAAGGCCTTCAATTGCTCACCGTAAACGTTGACAACCTTGCCGACTCCGAAACTTTAAAAACGCTGGTGCGCGAGCGCCGCCTTTCATTCCCCATTCTTCGTGGAACCGATGATGTAGCCGGCATCTACAACATCTTGTACCGATATCTATTCGACCGGCATCGCGATCTCATCCTGCCAACATCTTTCTTGATCGATGACAAAGGGCAGATCGTTAAGGTCTATCAGGGAAAGGTAAACCCTGAGCAGATCGAACAAGATTTCCGGCACATTCCGCAAAACGACACTGAACGGTTGGCGCGGGCGCTGCCATTTCCAGGCGTCGCCCAAACGTTTGAGTTTGGCCGCAACTATCTCTCGTACGGATCGGTCTTCTTTCAGCGTGGTTATTTCGATCAGGCCGCCGCATCGTTCGCGCGTGCGCTTCGCGACGATCCATCGAGCGCCGAAGCTTGTTACGGCCTCGGAAGCGCCTATCTGAATCTGCAGAAAACCGCTGAAGCGAGAGAGAGCTTTGAACGCGCAATAAAACTTCGTGCCAGCTATCCCGACACGCTGGCAAATGCCTGGAACAACCTCGGCATTCTCGCCATGCGAGAAAACCGTGCGGAAGAAGCGCTCCGCTGCTTTCAGGAAGCTTTGCGCCTGAATCCCAACAATTTGATTGCCCTCAACAATCTCGGCAATGCCCATCGCCAGCAGAAAAACTGGGATGCGGCTCGTAAAACTTTTGAGCGTGCCCTCGCAGTAAGTCCCAACGATCCCGATGCGAATTACGGCCTGGGGATGGTCTACGCGCAAGCCGACGACGCCACTCACGCCTACGAGTATTTGCAACGAGCATTGAAGTCTCGTCCCGCCTACCCGGAAGCTTTGAACAATCTTGGAATACTTTATTTGCGCACCCAACGGCGAGATGAAGCGGTTGCGAGTTTCGAAGAGTGCATCCGCGTTGCGCCGGAGTTCGATCAGTCTTATCTCAACCTTGCCCGGGTTTATCTCGTTGAAGGCGCGCCGGAAAAAGCCCGGACAATCCTGCTCGAATTACTCAAGCAGCATCCAGACCACGCGCAGGCGAAAGACATGCTCTCCCAACTTCCGCGATAGGCCGCAGTGTCGACCCTCGCGCTAATTCTTGGGCGTCGGAGCCGTCAGCAAATCCACGAAAGTCTTGTAGAACTTTTCAAGATCGAGATCATCCTGCACTTCGACCGGATGCATCTCCATCTTAGGTTTATTCTGCTCTGTCCAACTCAGAGTATTTCCGTAGCCGGCGCCGCGGTCCAGATCAATATCCATATACAGCATTTCTTTCTTCGTAATCAGGCTCGGATCGAGCCACGCCGCCGCCGCAAGTTCGTCCCACAAATAATTAAAGTTTCCACGCAGGCGCCCATATTTCCCAACGTAGCGCGCCGCCGGAGAATCGCCCGCCTTGATGCGATTGATCAGATCAGAAGTCAATCTGGTTTTCACCGAGATATCCACGGAGGTGCAAACAATTTTCTTCCACGGAGCGCGAAGCACAATATGCGCCGCTTCCGGATCGAACCAGAGGTTGAACTCGTGAGTCGGAGTGTTGGCGAACTCAGGATCGTCTGTCCGCGGATTGAAACTGCCTCCCATGAACACCAACTCTTTTGCCAGCCCGGCGAATTCCGGATCAATCGAAATCGCAAGCGCAAGGTTGGTCATGGGACCGCCCTCGTAAATCGTCACCTGATGCGGAAACTTGTGCACCATGCGCAACAGAAAGTGAGCAGCATCCTCGTCGGCGGCCTTGGTAGTAGGCTTGCCCTCCGGCATCTCCCCCAACTGATCCGGCGGATGATAGTACTTGGGAGTCCATGCGCCCAGCCACGCCACCGAACCATGCTGCTGCTCCCATTGCTCCGCATCTTGTTTTCGCCACACCAGCGGATACTCCGCTCCAGGCACGACCGGAATGTCGGTGCGTCCAATGAGTTCGAGCATGCGCAGCGTATGCGCCACCTCCTCATGCAGCCACTGATCACCGGTCACGACGGTGATGCCCAGAACCTCCGTCCGTGGCGACTGGATCAGCAGCAGCATCGACTGCTGGTCCGTTCCAGCAGGTCCGGCTGCATCCTGATCGATAATAATTTTTTGTCTTTCCTGCGCCCAGCAGGTGAAACAGGAAATTAGCAGAACTATTGCCGCCAAGCGCCAACCCTGATCTGCTCTCATGAAACGCCTTTCTATCTTGAATCGGTCACTAAGCTAACGCAGAGATCGCGAAGTCTTCAAGTCCATTCGAAAACAAGCCGGGCAATTTTCCCGAACCAAAATCGAAGTCGGGCGGATTGCGAATTCACTTTCCGACCGACTAGAATGCCAAACTAACGCGCGAGCTTGACTCCGATTGATTCTGCGACTTGCGCCTGACTTATGGGCCGCTTCCTCTTTACTGCAAGCCACTTTCGCCGTGCAACCAGCATCCTGGCTTCATCCATGTTGCTTAGTGCAGTGACGCTCCGGGGACAATCGATTACTCCGCCAGAGCGCCCAGGCACGGCAACATTGCAAGGATTCGTCAGAGATTCGAGCGGACGCCCAGTCGCAAACGCCACCGTCTGCCTGCAGGTCCCGAGCACGCAGGCTAAAAACGCGCAACCAGTAATCGTACGCACCGATTCAGCAGGAGCTTATCGCTTCTCCGCAATCCGCTCAGATACCTATAACCTTAGCGCGGAGATGACTGGATATGCGACTGCAACTTCTGACTCGATTACTCTAAAAGAAAACGAATCTAAAACGATTGACCTCACTCTCGAGTTAACCAAAACCGCCGACCGCCAAAGTTTGACAGCCCTGCCGCAGTTCTTCGATGAACCGCACTTTACCGTAGCCGGCGTCACCGATACCACGACTCTGGGCGGCCACGGTTCCGACGCGATCGTGCGGAATCGAGAAGCTTTAGTTCAGGCAACCGTTTCGCTGGGCGAACTGTCCCCCCGCAATTCTCCGCCGGTTTCAAACAATCCCGCAGCAGAAAGATCTCTGCGTGAGTCAGTTGAGCACGACCCGAAAAGTTTTGGTCCCAACTACCAACTCGGAGCCTTGCTTGTCGCCGAAGGAAAAGCGCGCGAAGCGCTGCCATATCTGGAACGCGCGTCGGGCGTGAATCCCCACGACTACGACAGCGCCTACGAACTCGCGCTGGCACGCGCCGATAGCGGTGACTACCAGCACGCGAGGCAGGATCTTCATGCGCTGCTCGCCGAGCAATCCAAATCTGGCCAAGAAAAAGCTGAACCGCATCACTTGCTCGGCGAAGTCGACGAGAAAATCGGAAATCCTCTCGACGCTGTCAAAGAGTTTCAGCGCGCGGCGGAATTGAACCCGAGCGAGAGCAATCTCTTTGATTGGGCTTCTGAACTGCTGGAGCATCGCGCCGTAGAGCCCGCCTTCGAAGTCTTCGCAAAAGGCAATCGTCTATTCCCACGTTCCGTGCGGATGCTGGCTGGCCTGGGTGCATCCTGGTACGCTCGCGGTTCCTACGAGAACGCGGCGCTGCGTCTGTGCGAGGCCTCTGACCTCGACCCGAACGATCCGTACCCCTACCTGTTGATGGGAAAAATGCAAGCCGCCGAGACCACGCAATCCGAAGCGATTGTGGAACGGCTTGGCCGATTTGTCAGGCTTCAACCGCAGAACGCCCTGGCGAACTATTACTACGCGGTCAGTCTTTGGAAGACTCGCCTGTCTCAGGATGACGGCTCAGACCTGCCTAAGATAAAACTTTTGCTGCAGAAAGCCGTGCAGCTCGATCCCAAGCTCGGCCCCGGCTATCTCCAACTCGGAATTCTTTACGCAGAACAGCGCGACACGTCACGCGCAATTGCCGCCTACCGGCAAGCGATAGCAGCCACGCCCCAACTCGAAGAGGCCCACTATCGCCTGGCGCAGCTCTACCGCCAAACCGGAGAAACCGCGAACGCCCAAGCCGAACTGCAACTCTACACGCAAATCTCAAAAGAGCAAGCAGTGGAAGCCGAGCGCCAGCGGCATCAAGTGCAGCAGTTTGTATTTCAGCTAGGCGACCAAACATCGACGCCGAAGCCGCAATAGAGCGCACCCGCTCCGCTAAAAATTCAGCCTCAAAGCGAACTGAATCAAACGCGGGTTATTGACCGTGTTATTGACCACCCCAAAACTGGAGGAAGTATTGATGTCCTGCTCTCCAGTGTCGGCGTAGCCGTTCAAGTAGAACTGGGCGTGGTTGAAGAGATTAAAGAACTCAGCCCGGAATTGCAGATTCATAGCCTCGCGGAACGCCAGAGGGAAGTCCTTGATCAGGGAGAAATCCGTGTTGACGAAACGTGGGCCATAAACCGGAGCGCGAGGCGCCGTCCCGAGTTCGCCAGTCGGGGCCTGCACGAACGCGCAGGGATTGAACCAGTTCTGCAGCGTGTGTATGGCTGACGGCGCAACGCAAGTCGGGTTGGCCGCGACCGGACCAGCTTTGTTAGGATCGCCCACTTCGTCCGGACGCTGGAAAGTGTTTCCGTTATAGGAGAAGTAGACTCCTGACTCATCGGCGCTATCGACCACAAACAGAGGGAACCCCGAAGTGGCCCGTTCAATCAGAGTGACTTGCCAATTTCCAAGGATGGCGTTGGTGGCCCCACTCCAATTGCTGCCGTAGGTTTTGCCCTTGCCAAACGGTAAATTGTAAAGAATACTCGCAGTGAAGCTGTTGTTCAGGTTCAGCTGCGACAAACCCCAGTCCAGCTTCGCGGTTCCCGGCAGCGGGTAGTACAACGCGCCAGGATTCGTGCCCAAGCCATCGGTCAGGCCGGTGTCGAAATTGCGTGAGTAGGTGTAGCCGATCAGAGCATACAATCCATGCCGCGCGCTCTTGGTCTCAGCCTTCACCTGAAGCGAATCGTAACGGGCCGCGCCGACGCTGTTATTGGTGTCGACGGCTTGGTAGAATCCTCCGCCAGGCTGGTTCACCGCGTACGGGAAGTTCCCAAGGCCGCAGCCCAGTGTGTAACCGGGAACAGCATTCGATTGGCCGGGGCACGCGCTCGGCTCATTGAGGTTTTCGTTGAGCTGGCCCACCAGAATGTGCGCGCTGCGCGAGCCGCCATAGCCGACCGTTAGCACAACATTCCCAGGTAACTGCCGCTCAACGTTCAGATTGAACTGCTGAATGATCCCCTGCTTGAAGTTCGGGTTCTCAGATTGAATTGTGCCGGTATAAACCTGAGGGTTCACTGGAGCGTCGTAAACTGCCCCAGCGCCGCCATCGACCGTCACCGTGGAGGCTGTACCGACTGATAAAAGGAACCCAGAGGAGAGAGCGCCTGTACCGCAATAGGTATTGCAGGGGTCCACTTCGGCGTAGTACGGCGGATTTTGCCACAGACCTTGCCCACCCTGGTTCCACGCGGAGTCATGCACGATCCCATAGCCGCCACGAATAGCCGTTTTCTCGCTCCCCATGGGCTTCCACGCGAATCCGATTCGCGGCTCCAGCGCGGTCTTATCAAATTGGATACCCACCCTTCCATTGGTAGGAATGCAGATCGTGCAGCCGCTCAAGCCCGGGCTGCCGGAGGGGACGTACCACATAAGGTTCTGAATGTCGTAGTTTGCTTGCCGGTTGGCCTCTTCGGTTTCAGGTGTCGCGAGGGCCCAGGCAAATCCCAGATTCAAAGTAAGATTCGGAGTAACCCGCCAATTGTCCTGCACGAAAGGACGGAAGAGTTTCCAACGCCGGCCCGTGGTGGCGCCCAAGAAGGTCTGATCATGGGCCGCAAACACGCCCATTCCACCCAGAAGCAAGTCGCCTATATCATCGCCGGTCAAGTCGCCGACCTCTACTACAAAACCATCCTGGAAGGCATTGTTCCTTACATTCATCTCCTCGGCGCGAAACGTCAGTCCCGCGCGGACTTCGTGTTTGCCGTGAATCCAGTCCAGCGTATCCGAAAGCGAATACACGTTGGTGCCGCCCTGGTAGGGCGCATATCCGCGATCGCCAACAGAAAAGTATGCGGACATATCGAACGAAGTCATGCCGCAACTTTCGCATTCTTGCGGCGCCTGGTTCAGGCCCGCGGGATATCCGGTGAAGGGATCGCAGGAACTCGCCAGGTCGGCGCCGAGAATGCCGAGCTGCGCAGCCTCGCATGTGCCCGTGCCATACGAGAGAATGTGGTTGAAAATTCGGTTGTAGCCGGCGGTGAACTGGTTGATCAAAGTCGGGGAAAAGACGTGGGTTTCAGTTACTACCACATTGCGCCCGTGGTTTTCGATGTGCTGGTTGCTGCCAAATGCGTTGGCTTCCGACCACGTCGGCGAGCCGCCCGGGACATAGTTCGTTGCCTGATCGTAGCTGAAGCGTGCGAACGCAGAATCCTTGCTGGAAAAATTGTGATCGAACCGAACGTCATAGGTTCCTTCGTTGAGCTTCCTTACCGGCTGGTTCTCGTAGTTGAAGGCAGAACCCGCCGGAAGACCGGGAGTGGGCGCAGGATAAAGCTGAGCGACCGCCAGGCCAATTGGATTAACCAGACTTCCCGGAATGATATTGCAGTTCTGAGTGACACCAGCTACAAACGGCTGGCTCCCATTGACGGGCGTCTCGGGAACGTTGGTACCCACGTTGCACTGGAAGGGTACGGCGCTGGGCGTAGTGTTGCCAGGCAGAATCTGCTGAGGAGTAAAAGGGTTGATGAGTTGCGTGCCGAGTGGATCGGTCGTGAAATCGTAATTGCCAGCGCCGTTTGCAGTAGTCATCGCTGCCGTCGGAACAAACCCGGTAAAAGGCACGCCCTCGCGCTGCATCTTGGCCTGATAATCGAAAAAGAAAAACGTTTTGTCCTTCTGGATGGGCCCACCAACCGAACCGCCAAACTGATTCAAATTGAATTTCTGTTTGGACGTAAAGAAATAACGAGTCGCATCCAGGTCGGTATTGCGGAAGAACTCGAACAACGAACCGTGCCACCGGTTCGATCCCGATTTCGTCGTCACCAACACTGTCGGCCCCGCGCGTTCGCCGTACTCAGCGGAGTAGTTGTAGGTCAACACCTTGAATTCCTGGATGTCATCGATCGAGGAGAAAATCGCAATACCGCCCTCATCCAACTGATTGTTGTCGTTGCCGTCAAGCAGCCAGTCGGTTTCCTGTTCGCGCGAACCACCGGACGAAAGCGAGAACGACCCGCGCGTCGCCGCCTCGCTGCTGGCAGCGCTGGTGAAGAAGCTGGTCGGGCTAGTAGAGGAGGTCGTGCCCGGCGTCAGCGTAGCCAATTGCGTGAAGTTGCGGCCATTCAGCGGCAGATCCGCGACCTGCTCCGACGTGATGACCTGCCCGAGGGTCGGGTTCGCCGTCTCCACCGCGACTTCGGTGGCGCTTACCTCAACGTTCGATGAAACCGAAGCGGGCACAAGGCTGAAATCCACTTCGCGCTGCTCATCCACTTGCAGGCGAATGTCTTTCTGCTCCGAAGGCGCGAAACCTTGCGACTCCACGCGAATCGAGTAATGCGCGACCGGCAGCAGCGGAATCAGGTAATGCCCCGAATCGTCGGTCTTCGCCTCGCGCGTGAGGCCTGTGTCCTGCGATGTGGCCTTCACCATCGCGCCGGCGACTACAGCGCCCGCTTTATCCGAAACGGTGCCTGAAAAACTGCCATTCGCCTGCCCGTAAACCAGTGGAGTGATGGAGAAGGCAAGCAAAAAGACAACGACAACCAGCAGCGCTCTCTTATGCAGCATCGCAAACCTTTCGGCGGCCTCATCGAATGAAGCGCGCACCATGCCCGCAAAATTAACCTGAGGAAGTCTTTTACTGTAGGACGGCCTTATAAATCCCCGCTCCGTCCTAAGTCAAGAGTTTTCGGTAGGATAGAAATATTGACTGCCGCATTATTTCCCTCTTTTGCACAGCCCTTGAAGGCCATTGCAGACTCGTTAGAGAGCGACGGCGCGGACTCGGTCCAGCTTCACCCCCGAACCGCCCACTCCGCATCAAAGCGCGCGCGATCATAAAAAGATTTTTGCGTTCCAACGCCAGTAGTTGAAAGTCCAGCATAGAGATTGGCGCGTCGCACCGCTTCGAGTTCTGGCACTCCTTCCGCAAGAAATACGGCAAAGCTTCCAATGAACGCATCGCCCGCGCCCGAGCTATCAACACTCTTCACGGCAAACGGCTGCACGTGCTCGCTGAGCCCGCGGCCGGCCAGCAGAGATCCGTTTGCGCCTAATGTGATGATCACCCGGCGAATGCCGCCTGCCACCATCGTCTCCGCGCATTTCTTCGCGTCTTCGACATTCCGCACCGCCATCCCAGTGATGGTTTCGGCCTCGCTCTCATTCGGAATGAAGTAATCAAGTCCAGCCAGCGCGCTCATTTCGACAGCCTGCCCCGGCGCCGGATTCAGGATGCAACGAACTCCATGCTTCCGCGCAAATGCCACTGTGTAATAAACCGTTTCGAGCGGGATTTCGAACTGAAGAATGATGCAATCGCTCGCCTTCAACACCTCAGTCGCGGCGTCAACATCGTCAGGCTTCAGCGCGTCATTCGCTCCTTTCACGACGAGAATGCGGTTCTGCCCATTCGGCTCGACGAAAATCGGCGCGACGCCACTCGATAATCCCTCAATCTGCTTCACATGCGTCGTGTCGATGCCAAGGTTCTTGAAGTTCTCAATCGTCGCCGGACCAAACAGATCGCTTCCAACTCGCGCCACCATGAACACATCCGCGCCGCAAAGCCGCGCAGCCGCCGCCTGATTCGCGCCCTTACCTCCGAATCCAAGATTGAATTTCTGTCCGAAGATCGTTTCCCCAGGTTTCGGAAACTGATCGGTAAATGTCGTCAGATCGATGTTGGCACTTCCAACCACTGCAATGCGAGGGCGCCGAGCCATAAGGTTTTTTCTCAACAAGTGTAAAAGTAGGCCGAGTCTATTCGGCGCGTCCAATTGTGTCAACGCGATGTGTCAGAGCCAAGACCGATGGCGAGCAAAATCGCGCAGTTGCCCTTCTTCGCGAACTTCGCGGCATTTCTTCGCGCGCTTCGCGGTCAAAAGCTCTTCTCCTGCCTAGCGAAGAAATCAGGAAGGCACGCCGACTATTCCACCGAAACGTTTCTGCTATAGTTGCGTTCCTCGGAGGTTGCACCGATGCCCCGAAACGTGCGCTGTGCCTTGATTCAAGCCAGCAATGCGCTCAGCACTGAACGTCCCCTCGCCCAAATCCGCAAGGCGATGATCGACAAGCACTTGAAGTTGATCGAGCAGGCAGCGAAAAAGAAAACGCAAATCCTGTGCCTGCAGGAGCTTTTCTACGGACCTTATTTTTGCGCCGAACAAAATGCCCGCTGGTATGAACTGACCGAGCGCGTGCCCGACGGTCCCACCGTGCGCCTGATGCAAAAAATCGCCGCCAAACATCGCATGGTAATCGTGGTTCCGGTGTATGAAGAACAGATGCCCGGCGTCTACTTCAACACCGCCGCGGTGATCGACGCCGACGGCCGCTATCTGGGCAAATATCGCAAGCACCACATTCCGCACTGCCATCCTGGATTCTGGGAAAAGTTTTACTTCACGCCCGGCGACGGCGGCTATCCCGTCTTCGAAACAAAATACGCGCGTATCGGCGTCTACATTTGCTACGACCGCCATTTCCCTGAAGGCGCGCGCATTCTGGGCTTGAACGGCGCGGAGATCGTCTTCAATCCTTCCGCCACAGTCGCAGGTCTCTCGGAATATCTATGGGAACTCGAGCAGCCCGCGCATGCCGTCGCCAACGGCTATTTCGTCGGTGCAATCAACCGCGTGGGCTTTGAAAAGCCGTGGAGCATCGGCGAGTTCTATGGCAAAAGCTATTTCTGCAATCCGCGCGGCAAGATAATCGCGCAGGCCAGCCGCGACAAAGATGAAGTGGTGGTCGCCGATCTCGATCTCGATATGATCGCGGAAGTCCGCAAAGTCTGGCAGTTCTTCCGCGACCGCCGTCCAGATAGCTACGGCCCGATCACCACTCAGAGCGCAAAGAGCGCAGCAGCAGACTGAGCGCTCTGATTGGTTGATCCATTTTTTCGGTACTGATCTAACGATCTGGATAATGCGAGACTTGCTGACATTATGAAATCTAAACCGGTGCCAGATTGGGTTAGTAGGGTCGCACTGACCCTGAATCCGCTCATCCCTGTACTTGTTGCCCTGTTTTTGTGGGTTCGAAAACTTGGAAGACGTGCATGGCGCTCAGCAAAACGAATTTAGATCAGTACTATTTTCCAATTTTTCTAAATCGAAGCTCATGACAACGCCTGAACTCTCTCATTCCCGATCCCGCATCGAATCCAGCCCGCTCTATAACCCCGACCTCGCGCCCGCCGATGCCTCGCGCCGTCATTGGGGCACATACAACTTCGCAGCGCTGTGGATCTCGATGTCGGTCAACATTCTCACCTACATGCTCGCGGCCAGTTTGATTCAAGGCGGGATGAACTGGAAACAGGCAGTAATGACAATTTTTATCGGCAACGTGATCGTGCTCGCGCCGATGCTGCTGAATTCTCATCCCGGAGCGAAGTACGGCGTCCCGTTTCCAGTGTTGGCGCGCGCTTCGTTTGGAGTGCTGGGCGCGAACGTGGCCGCGGTTTTGCGCGCGCTGGTGGCCTGCGGATGGTTCGGCATTCAGACCTGGATCGGCGGCGAAGCGATCAGCACTCTGCTCGCCACGCTCGCACCAGGATGGAAAAATTTCCCCTACGCCACCGCCGTCTGCTTCCTTCTGTTCTGGCTGATCAACCTCGCCGTAATTCTCATGGGCATCGAATACATCCGCATTCTGCAGGGGATCAGCGCACCCGTTCTCTTAGCCGTCGGCCTGCTGCTCCTGGCATGGGCGTATCGCACCGCGGGAGGCTTCGGCCCCATGCTGGCCGCCCCGTCGCGCTTCACCAACTTCCCCGACTTCCTCAAGTTCTTGATTCCAGCTCTGAACGGCACAGTAGGATTCTGGGCCACAGTCTCTCTGAATATTCCCGACTTCACGCGATTCGCGCGTAACCAGCGAGAGCAAGTCCTCGGCCAGGCGCTGGCGTTGCCGACGACAATGACTCTCTACGCTTTCATCGGCATCGCAGTAACGTCCGCAACAGTTTTGATTTACGGAACCGCAATCTCTGATCCGGTGCAACTGCTCAGCCGCTTTCATTCCCCAGCAGCAGTGGTGATCTCGCTCATCGCGATTCTGCTGGCGACGCTCAATGTCAACATCGGCGCGAACGTCGTGTCGCCGGCAAACGATTTCTCGAATCTGTGGCCGCGTCGGATCAGCTTTCGCACCGGCGGAGTAATCACCTGCTTCATGGGAATCGCGCTGATGCCCTGGAAGCTGCTCGCCGATTACCAAACTTTTATTCTCGGATGGCTAGGCGGCTACGCCGCTTTCCTCGGGCCAGTCGCGGGCATTATGATCTGCGATTATTTCGTGGTGCGGCGATGTGTTCTGCAGGTAGATGATCTCTATCTTCGTGGAGGAATCTACGAATATTCCAAAGGATTCAACTGGCGTGCGGTGATCGCGCTGGCGTTGGGGGCAGGCACCGCGCTGATCGGTCTGGCGATTCCTTCTCTGCGCGTGCTTTACGATTATTCCTGGTTCGTCGGCTTCGCAGTTTCCTTCGCGGTCTATTACGCGATGATGAAGACCCAGCGCCCGCCTTCGCTTTCGCCGGCAACGCCGTAGCTTTAGCGTTTTGTTCCTGTCGTCCCGCGAAACGCCGGCAGAACCTCGCGCTGGTAGATATCGAGCGACTCTTCCTCGTCCCCGCACATCAAGTACAGATTGAACTGCGTGACCCCCACACTCGCCAGCTTATGCAATTTTTCCAGCTGCGCCTCGACCGGACCGACTACACAGAACCGATCGACCACTTCGTCAGAAACAAAATTCGCGTTGCTGCTCTCAACTTCGCAGTGATGCTGGTAATCGTAGCTGCCGCGATCCTGCACGTAGGCCGTCAGCGCCGCAGGCAGATCCTGCGGCTTGTATTGCCGGATTAAATCCATCACGTGATTCGAAACCAGCGCCGGAAACCAGCGCACCCGCTCGCGCGCTGTCTTCAAATCATCGGAAACCCAGACCGGAGCGGCCGACATCACTTCGATCTGATTTGCATCGCGTCCCGCCGCGCTAGCGCCTTCCCTAACGAAACCCATACACCACGAGATCAGATCCGGATCGGCAAACTGCAGAATGATCCCATCGGCAACGCGACCAGCCATGTGCAGCACTTTCGGCCCGTAGCCCGCGATCCACACCCGCGGCGGAATTTTGGCCCACGTCAGCCGGGTCGGCTGGCCTTCGTATTCAATTTCGCGACTGGCCGTAAGATCGCGAAAAATCTTTACCGCCGTTTCCAACTGCGACCAACTCACAGGCTTCTTGCCGAGCACGCGTCGCGAGCTATCTCCGCGCCCAATGCCAAGTTCCATCCTGCCGCCTGAAATCAGATTCAAAGTTGCGAACAGGCTCGAAGTAACCGTGAGATCGCGAACCGCAGGGTTGGTGACGAGCGTGCCAAGCCGCATCCGCTCTGTGTTCGCGGCCATCAGCGTGAGCAAAGGGTACGGGTCCATCCACAAAACGTGGGAATCGAAGAGCCATCCGTACTCGAACCCGCCCGCTTCAGCTTGGCGCGTCAGTCCGACAATGCGCTCGACGGAAATGTCCGGCTTCAAGGTAATGCCAAAATGCATGATGCCAGCCCCTTTCCTCACCGCCGCAATTATCCGGAAGTGAAGTGCGGCAGTTTAGCATAGAATTCATTTTCATCTCAGCGTGCTTTATCGCAACATGTTCATCGTAGAAAGAAGCGGAGGCATCGATGGGCTTCGATACGATCATCGCCAACGGATCCGTGGTGACCGCAACCGATACGTACGTGGCAGACGTTGCCATCGCGGATGGCAAGGTCGCGGCCATCGGCAAAGACCTTCCGCGAGAAAATGCCACAAAAGTTCTGGACGCCGCTGGAAAATATGTTTTCCCCGGCGGCATCGATGTTCACACGCATCTCGACATGCCCTTCGGAGGCACCACCAGCGCCGACGATTTTGAAACCGGCACGCGCGCCGCCGCTTTCGGCGGCACGACTACGCTGATCGACTTCGCCATTCAATACAAAGGCCAGCCGTTGCGGCAGGCTTTCGACACGTGGATGGACAAAGCTTCGAAGAAAGCCGTCTGCGATTATGCTTTTCACTGCATCGTCACCGACATCAGCGGCGGCCAACTGCAGCAGGTGAATGCGCTGGTGGACGAAGGCGTGACCAGCTTCAAGCTGTTCATGGCTTATCCCGGCGTGTTCATGCTCGACGACGCGAGCATCTTCCGCGCGCTGCAGACCACCGCGAAAAACGGTGGACTCATCTGCATGCACGCCGAAAACGGCAGCGCGATCGACGTCATCGTGCAGCAGGCGCTCGCGGAAGGAAAGAAAGCTCCGAAGTATCACGCGCTCACTCGGCCCACCACCGCCGAGGCCGAAGCCGTTTCCCGCGCGATCGCGCTGGCTGAGATGGCGGGCGCGCCGATCTACATCGTGCACTTGAGTTGCAACGAGGCTCTCGAAAAAGTTCGCGAGGCGCGCGACCGCGGCCTGCCCGTTTACGCTGAAACGTGCCCGCAGTATTTGTATCTGTCGATTGAAAACTTTGACGTTCCGGATTTTGAAGGCGCGAAATATGTTTTCACGCCACCGCTGCGCGAAAAATGGCATCAGGAAAAACTTTGGAACGGACTCAAGCGCGATCATCTGCAGGTCGTCTCCACCGATCACTGCCCATTCTGTTTCAAGGAGCAGAAGGAACTTGGGCGAGACGACTTCACCAAAATTCCCAACGGCGGACCGGGGATTGAACACCGCATGAGCCTGATTTACTCGGGCGGTGTCGCAGCGGGACGTTTCAGCGTGAACCGGTTCGTAGAACTCGTCGCCACCACTCCGGCAAAGCTGTTCGGTTTGTATCCGCGCAAAGGAACGATCGCCGTCGGCGGCGACGCCGATCTCGTGATCTTCGATCCCAAACGCGAGCACACGATCAGCGCGAAGACTCACCACATGCGCGTGGATTATTCGATGTTCGAAGGCATTCAGGTCACAGGTATGCCCGACGTAGTTCTATCGCGAGGGCGCGTCGTCGTCGAAAATGATAAATTCTTTGGCCGTGCCGGCCAGGGAGAGTTTCTGCGCCGCTCCACATATTCGCAGGTGAACGGCTAGCCAAGGAGAAACGATTGTTCACACCATCGAGTCTAACCATTGCGCTGTTGATGATGATCACGAGCGCCGTTTGCTGGGGTTCATGGGCGAACACATACAAGGGCGTCAAGGGCTACAGGTTTGAACTTTTCTACTGGGACTATGCCGTTGGGATTTTTCTGGTCTCACTCGTGCTCGCCTTCACCATGGGCAGCACGGGGAACGATTCGTCGAGTTTTCTGAATAACGTGCACGCGGCCGACACTTCAAACATTGTGAACGCGATGATTGGAGGAGCGTTATTCAATCTCGCCAATCTCCTGCTGGTCGCGGCGATCGACATGGCTGGTCTCGCTGTAGCGTTTCCCATTTCAATCGGAATCGCACTCGTGGTCGGAACTGTGCTCAGCTATGCACTTCAGCCGCGAGGGAATGCCGTGCTGCTTGCTCTGGGCGTTGGCTGCGCTTTCGTGGCTGTTCTGCTGGATGGCAAGGCCTACGGCAGTCTCGCTGCTGCAGGGCGCTCGGTTTCAAAGAAAAGTCTGATCACGTGCGTGGTCTCAGGAGTTCTGATGGGCTTGTGGGCTCCGTTCATGACGCATGCGATGACGCGCGGTAATCCTCTCGGGCCTTACAGCGCTGCTGTGTTCCTCACGTTGGGAGCATTGCTCTCCTGCTTCATATGGAATATTTATTTCATGAAACACCCGCTCGTTGGAGAACCGGTAAGCTTCAGCGGATTTTTCCGCGGGCCAGCCTCAGGACATCTGTTGGGATTATTCGGAGGATGCATCTGGGGCGTCGGGACAGTGTTCAACCTGGTGGCCGCAAGCTTCACCGGCGTCGCCATTTCTTACGCTATTGGACAATCCGCTCCGATGGTCGCCGCGCTGTGGGGAATTCTCGCGTGGAAAGAATTTGAGAACTCGGGGCCTCGCGCCAAAGCGTATCTCGGCTTGATGTTTGTTTTTTACGCGCTGGCAATTTTTCTGGTGGCGCGCGCGAACGGATAGGGCGAGCGGGCGCACTCGCTAGAAAATCGACAGCCGCTTGCCTGTCGGATCTATAACTGTTTTGTTTTCAGCGCAGCCTATATTCGCAAAAATGCGAAAAGTCGACGATCTCTTTCCAGAGCAACGCGTTAGAGCGCGTCCGTCCCCTACGTTAGCTTTTAGCAACTTTCGCATTAGAGGCGATTTAAGCCTCTCGAAATCGCGCGGTGTCCTCCAGGTGCTCCAAAGGGTCAGGTCGTCGCTGTGAGTGCCTCCTAGGCCCGTTAACAGGCATTCTGTGCGATGATCGAACCGGGAATTCGCCCCTGCCGCTGAAAAGCGTCGGCGTTTGTAATCAATAACTTAGGGCTAACATGTTGATTACAAACGATCAAAGGGGTCCCGAAAATCGGCCAGTGGAATCAGCAGCTTACGGCCAAGTCATTGATTCCATTGTGCGGCTTTCTCGTCGTCGAGGCGCTCGCCTACTTGCCTCTGATTCGGCTGATGAACATATTTAAAAATCGATCCGCGTCTGACGCCGTGCACACTCGCGCATTCGGCTTGAGTTCGATAACGCCTTCGATTTCGTAGTGGTCCCCATGGAGCACGTTGTTCTCATTCGATCCCATGCGATTCGCTACGGTTTCTCCGCGAGTGAACTCGCCCTTCGTCTCCACATCGACGTGCATCTCTTTCAGCGTGCCCAGAGTCGGGTCGAGCGCAATCCCCACCGCGAGGGGATCGTACATCGCGGCGCCGCTGTATCCACTCTTCTCGCTGCGGGTCAAATAAAAATCGGCGATCTTGGCGATGAAGTCGCTCTGCGGCCCGTGAGACGACTGAAGCTCCGCAAGATATTTCCGCGTGATAAGAGTTCTTTCGCCCACATCGGAGCCCACCATCGTCACCATCCAGCCGGCGTTGAATACTATCTGGGCCGCTTCGGGGTCGTTATAAATATTCGCTTCCGCCGCGCCGTTAACATTTCCGCCGCCGATCGAGCCGCCCATGATGACGATATCTTTAACCAAGCCAGCAATCGATGGATCTTTCGAAACCGCGAGCGCAATGTTGGTCAGCGGCCCCACCGGGATCAGCGTGATCTCATGCGGGTATTTGTGAATCATCTCGATGATGAGATCGGGACCGAACCGCGGATCAGCTTTGCACTTGGAAGCGGGCAACTCAACGTTGGCCAGGCCATTCTTGCCATGCCAGAACTGGGCGGTGATCAGCTTCTGATTCAGCGGATGCTGCGCGCCTCGCGCGACCGTAACGTCGCAGCGTCCCGCGAGCGAAACGATTTTCAGCGCATTCTCCAGTCCCTGCTGAGAGTCCACGTTGCCAGGCACCACAGTCAGCGCTTCGACTTTGAACTCGGGAGAATTCAGCGCGAGGATGATCGCCATCGCGTCGTCGGTACCTGGATCAGTGTCAATGATTACGCGCCTCGGTGAAGATTGCGCGAACGCATTTGCCAGAAAAATAAGAACGAAGAACGAAATGAGAATGGAGATTGCTCGAAGGTGCTTCATAGGAAAATCCTTTCTTGAATGCCGGCGACTTAGAGCAACATGCCCGCGATGGACGCCGACATCAGGTTCGCCATGGTTCCGGCCAGCATCGCGCGAACTCCGAGTCGCGCCAGTTCGCTTTTCTTATTAGGCGCGAGCGCCCCGATGCCGCCAATCTGAATTCCGATGGAGCTGAGGTTCGCGAAGCCGCATAGAGCAAATGTGGCGATCGTGAAAGAGCGCGGATCGAGCGCCGCTTTCATCGGACCGAGCATGGAAAATGCGACGAGTTCATTCAGCACCATGCGCGTGCCAAGCAAAGTTCCAATCACGCCGCAGTCGCGCCAGGGAACTCCGATCACCCATGCCACCGGAGCGAACACCGCTCCAAAAATCTTTTCCAGGCTTTCCGGGAACCACGCCACCCAGTGGTGAATCCCGCCCATAATGCCGTCTGCCAACGCGATCAAAGCCAAAAACGCGATTAGCATGGCCGCGATGTTTAAAGCCATATGCAGGCCGTCGGTCGTCCCTCGCGCGATCGCGCCTAACAGATTTTCTTCTTTCTCAGCTTCCTCTTCGCCTTCAGGCATGACAACTCGTCCGGCAGTCTTTGGCTGTTCGGTTTCGGGTACGAGCATCTTCGCCATCAAAAGCGTTCCCGGCGCGGTCATGATCACGGCGCTGAGCAGGTGTTTGGGTTCTATGCCGAATGCAATGTAGGCCGCCATGATTCCGCCGGAAACGTGGGCCATGCCGCTGGTCATCACGGTCATGAGTTCAGAGTGCGTGAGGTCCGGAAGAAATGGCCGGATGGTTACCGGGGCTTCGGTTTGTCCCATGAAAATGCTGGCCGCGATGTTGAGCGATTCCGCGCCACTGGCGCCCATGACGCGGGTCATGACCCACGCGGCTAGCTTGATGATGAGCTGCATCACGCCGAAGTGATAAAGCACGGCGAAAAATGCGCAGATGAAAATAATAGTGGGAAGAACTTGAAAAGCGAAATAGAAGCCGAGGGACGAACCTTGCTTGCCGAGGTCGCCGAAAACAAACTGCGAACCGACGTAAGAGTAGCTCAGCAAGCGGCTCACGACGTTGCCGGCCGCGGAAAAAGCGCGACGTCCGGCGTCGACCCGGAGCACTATAACTGCGAAGGCCAACTGCAAGCCCAAACCCCAGGCCACGGTTTTCAGCCGAATGGCGCGGCGATTGGTGGAGAACGCGTAGGCCGACGCCAACATGGTGAAGAGGCCGAGGATTCCAGTGAAGCGTCCCATTCAGTTTTTCTCTCCGGGTTTTCCAATTACGCGATGAATCAACGGACGTTTCTCGCGCGCCGGCGCATCGGCAATCCGATAACTCTCTTCAAGCAACTGCCTCGCACGAGCGGCACGCGCTTCCGCATTGTAGTAAATCGTAGCGAGCGGGTCGCCCGCGGACACAGCGTCTCCGACTTTCTTATGGAGTACGATTCCGACTGCAGGGTCGACCGAATCTTCTTTGCGTTCGCGGCCTCCGCCAAGAATGACACAGGCAGTGCCGATCTGTTCACACTGCAGAGTCGTGACATATCCGCTCTTCGGACTGGAAAGTGTCATCGAATGCTCAGCATGCGGAAGTTTCTTCGGATCATCGATCGTTCGCGGATCTCCGCCTTGCAATTCCACCATCTGGCGAAACTTGTCGAGTGCTGCGCCCGAAGCGATCAGTTTTTCGCTTTGCCTTTTTCCTTCCGCGACCGTATCGGACACTCCTCCCAGATGCAGCATCCATCCGGCGAGTTCGAGGCAAAGCTGTCGTAAATCTTCTGGCCCCTCGCCGCGTAAGACGTCCACCACCTCGACGACTTCGAGCGCATTGCCAATCATGTTGCCCAGAGGCTGATCCATATCTGTAATCAGCGCTACTACCTGTTTGCCCATGCGCTCACCGGTCTCGACCATGAGTTCAGCGAGAAAAGCAGCGTCTTTTTCGTTCTTCATGAACGCACCGGAGCCGGTCTTTACGTCGAGCACGAGCGCGTCGATACCCTCGGCAAGTTTTTTGCTCATGATGGAAGCGCAGATCAGATATGGGCTTTCCACGGTTCCAGTCACATCGCGCAGCGCGTAGAGTTTGCGATCCGCGGGAGCGATTTCAGCGGTCTGCCCGATCATGCAGCAACCGCAGGTCTTGAGCACGCGGCGAAAGTCAGCGACCGGAAGATTTACGTTGAAGCCGGGGATCGCTTCGAGCTTGTCTAGTGTGCCTCCAGTGTGCCCCAGGCCGCGACCGCTGATCATAGGCACGACCACGCCCGCGGCGGCGGCAAGTGGCGCGAGCACAAGCGAAGTCTTATCGCCCACGCCGCCGGTCGAATGCTTGTCCACTTTCTTGCCGGGCAGCGAGGAGAGGTCGAGCACTTCACCCGAGCGCAGCATTGCGTCGGTCAGCGCGGCGGTCTCGGCGCGAGTCATGCCGCGCAACACAACGGCCATCAGCCAGGCTGAAACCTGATAGTCGGGAGTATCACCGCGGGTGTAAGCGTTCACAAGAGATTCGATTTCGTTTTGCGATAACTCGCCTCCATCGCGCTTCTTGCGAATCACATCGATGGCGCGAAAGCTTTGCGTCGAAGGCGAAGTTGGATTCACTGGAGGCGGAATCCTTCTGGAAGAAGTTCGGTGATGTGAGCTTGTTTTGGTCCGTCGGCGCTCTGAAAGAAGATTGTCGCGTCGGGACCGAATTCGTAAATCACCTGACGGCATGCGCCGCAGGGCGAGCAGGGCACTCCCTGGTCATTGACTACGGATACCGCGCGGATCTCGATCTTCGGGCCGAGAGCGGCCACAGCAGTGAAAATCGCGGTGCGCTCGGCGCAGTTGGTCATTCCGTAGGAAGCGTTTTCTACATTGCAACCCGAAAAGATTTTGCCGTTCGAGAGCAGGATGGCTGCGCCTACGCGGAACTTTGAGTAAGGCGCGTGCGCGTTCTTCATGACCTTTTTCGCAGACCGCAGCAATTGTGCCGAAACGTTAGCGGGCAGCGTCTTCGTGCGCATATAGGGAATGGTTCCGCGGCAATCCGGCGAAATCGAGGGCAATTGTAAACCCTGGCTGCACGAATCATCGGCTTTTCTTGGACTCGGTTGAAGGGAGCCGGGTTAACCGCGCACAGCAGCCTCGCGTTGCGGGATTTCCTGCCGTACAATTACTGCGCACGGCGGTTACTGCGCAAGGCGGGCCCGGTCTCGGGCCTAGAGTGTGGCGAAATGCCAATCGATCACAACCATCCCGGAGCAACTCGCGAAATTCGTGGACAGGCTGGTGGCATTGAGCCCCATGCTCGAAACGCGATCGCCATTCTTGGCGGGCATCCGCTCTTACAAAACTCTGGAATTCCTCTCGACCTGGACTGGGTGCAGGAAGTTCGCGTGAACACCAGCGCCGTGGAGCGCCGCGCCCAGACGCAGATCGCGCGAAGAACCGTGAAGAAAGAATGGCAGGCCGCCTGGCTTCTGCGGGCAATCACTTGCATGGATCTGACTACGCTTTCCGGCGACGATACGGACGAGCGAGTGCGCCGCCTGTGCGCCAAAGCGCGGCATCCGGTGCAACAGGATCTCGTACAGAAGCTTGGGATCGAAGAACTCGAGGTGAAGGTCGCCGCGGTTTGCGTCTATCACGTGTTCGTCGAAACCGCGCTGCACGCTTTGGAAGGCAGTGGCATCCACGTCGCTGCCGTGTCAACAGGCTTCCCGGCGGGCCTGTCGCCGCTGGCCGAGCGGGTGGCGGAGATTCGGCGCTCGGTGGAGGCGGGCGCGCACGAGATCGATGTGGTGATCACGCGCGCGCATGTGTTTGGCGGACGCTGGCAGGCACTGTATGACGAGATTGCCGCTTTCAAGCAAGCCTGCGGTGGCGCGCACATGAAGGTGATTCTCGCAACCGGCGATCTTCTAACCTTGCGCAATGTGGCGCGCGCCAGCGTGGTGGCTATGATGGCGGGGGCCGACTTCATCAAGACCTCGACCGGCAAAGAGGCTACCAACGCGACGCTGCCGGTGGGTTTAGTGATGACTCGCGCGATTCGCGAATATGGTGAGCGCACTGGAATGGCTGTCGGTTTCAAGGCTGCCGGCGGGATTCGCACCGCGAAGCAGTCGACTGACTGGCTTGCCATGATGAAGGAAGAACTCGGGCAGTCGTGGATGCGCGCAGAATTATTTCGCTTCGGTGCAAGCGGGTTGTTGGGCGACATCGAGCGGCAATTGGAGCACCACGCGACCGGGCGCTATTCGGCGGAGTATCGGCATCCCATCGCGTAGTTGCCGATGTAGTTGCTGTCGGGAAGAATCGAGCCTATCGACATGAGCATTGCAGAAAAATTTGTGGCGATGGAGTACGGTCCCGCTCCGGAGGATCCGAAAGAAGCGCAAGCCTGGCTGGAGCGTCACGGCCATCGCTTCGGGCACTTCATTAACGGCGCGTGGCAAGCGCCAGCCGCGGGCGAATATTTCGATACGGTCGATCCTTCCAACGGAGAGAAGCTCGCTTCGGTTGCGCAAGGATCGTCCGCTGATGTCGATGCCGCGGTGCAGGCTGCGCGCGCGGCTTATCCGAAATGGCTTGCGCTTACGCCCCATGTGCGGGCGCGATATTTATATGCTCTGGCGCGGTTGGTGCAGAAGCATGCGCGCCTTCTCGCTGTTCTGGAAACGATGGACAATGGAAAGCCGATCCGCGAGAGCCGCGATATCGATATTCCGCTAGTGGCGCGGCATTTTTATTACCACGCGGGCTGGGCGCAACTTCTTGAGCAGGAATTTCCTGAGTACGAGCCTTGCGGCGTTGTAGGGCAAATTATCCCCTGGAATTTTCCGTTGCTCATGGCGGCGTGGAAAATTGCCCCGGCTCTGGCCACTGGAAATACAGTGGTGCTCAAGCCTGCAGAATTCACTCCGCTGACCGCGATCGCGTTTGCTGAGTTGTGCCAGGAAGCGGGGTTGCCTGCTGGAGTCGTCAACATTGTGACTGGAGACGGAGCGACCGGCGAGGCGTTGGTGAAACATCCTGACGTGGACAAGATTGCGTTCACTGGCTCGACCGAAGTCGGACGCGCGATTCGCAGTGCGACCGCTGCAACTCACAAGCGGCTGTCGCTTGAGCTTGGAGGGAAATCTCCGTTCATCATTTTCGACGATGCTGATTTGGATAGCGCGGTCGAGGGATTGGTCGACGGAATCTGGTTCAACCAGGGGCAGGTTTGTTGTGCGGGTTCGCGTCTGTTGATGCAGGAAAGCATTGCCGAGCCTTTGATCGCCAAAATTCGCGAGCGCATGAGCAGCCTGCGCGTGGGCTTGCCTTTGGATAAGGCAATCGACATCGGCGCGATTGTGGCGCGCGTGCAACTTGATCGCATTCATCGCATGGTCGGACAGGGAATCGCGGAGGGCGCGACGTGCTGGCAGCCGGAGGTCGCTTTGCCAGCGAAAGGCTTTTATTATCCGCCGACTTTGTTGAGCAATGTGCATCCTACATCGATCGTCGCGCAGCAGGAGATCTTCGGACCTGTGCTGGCCGCGATGACGTTTCGCACTCCGAGAGAAGCGGTGGAGTTGGCGAACAATACCGTGTATGGCTTGGCGGCGTGCGTTTGGAGCGAGAACATTAATGTGGCATTGCATGTTGCCGCGCAACTGAAAGCTGGAGTCGTGTGGGTAAACTGCACGAACCTGTTCGACGCTTCCTGCGGCTTCGGTGGCTATCGCGAAAGCGGATATGGCCGCGAAGGCGGCAAGGAGGGCTTGCTGGAATATCTGCAGCCGTCCTGGTTTAAGAATGCTCCTGCGTTGCCCGCTGTGCCTGCGTCCGCGCCCGCCGAGCCGCAGTCAGAAGATGAACGAACTGGACCTCCAGCCATCGATCGCACGGTGAAACTCTACATTGGCGGCAAGCAGGTGCGGCCGGATTCTGGCTACAGCATGGAAGTGCGTTCAGCGGATGGGCATTTATTGGGCGAAGCATCGCTTGGCAATCGCAAGGACATTCGCAACGCGGTCGAGGCTGCGCGCAAGGCGGAAGCATGGGCAAGAGCTACCGCGCACAATCGAGCGCAGGTTCTTTACTACTGCGCTGAAAATCTTTCTCGACGGCGTGACGAAATTATCCGCGGGATTACCCCAGTCGTCGGAGCGAAGCGAGCTGCAGCTGAACTCGATCTCGGCATCGAGCGCATTTTTTCTTATGCGGCATGGGCCGATAAGTTTGATGGCGCGGTGCATAGTCCTCCGTTTCGGAATATTGCGATTGCGATGAACGAGCCGATCGGAACTCTCGGCATCGTCTGTCCGAAGGAAGCGCCGCTGTTGGGTTTTCTTTCTCTGGTGCTTCCGGCTTTGGCCGTGGGCAACACCGTTATCGCGGTGCCGTCGGAGGCATACCCGCTGATCACCGCCGATCTCTATCAACTGTTCGACACCAGCGACCTGCCGGGCGGCGTGGTGAATATTGTGACGGGGTATGCTTCGCAACTTTTGAAAGTGCTGGCTGAGCACGACGATGTGGATGCTATTTGGTCCTTCGGCGACGAAGCGAATGCCGCTGCCGCGAAAGCGATGTCGATCGGCAATCTGAAACAAGTCTGGACCAACGAAGGCCGAGCCATCGACTGGTTCAATCCGAAGCTGGCCGAAGGGCGCTGGTTTCTCGAGCATGCTACGCAGGTGAAAAATATTTGGGTTCCTTACGGCGAATAAGCGGGTGGCGAATGACTGAGCTGTCGCGAGCTCGTGTTGCGAATCTCTCGTGGCGGCGTCAGCCACAGTCGAATCCGAATTGCTTTTGTTCTGGCTCCGGACTAGCATGAATTCGTAATTTCCATCCGGCATCTTTGGCATCCTGTCATGCCAATCCGTGTTCGATCTACGTGCTGATCTAAGGAGGATCATATGGGCATCGCAGTATCACCGCAGATTCATCCCCAGGTTGCGGATTTCCTCGAAAAACCGCGCAAGATGTTGATCAATGGCAAATGGGTAAACGCCCTCTCAGGCAAAACTTTTCCCACTTACAACCCGGCCACCGGCGAGGTTCTGGCGCAAGTGGCGGAGGGCGATCGTGACGATGTAGAAGAAGCTGTAAAGGCCGCACGCAAAGCTTTTGACCAAGGCCCATGGCGTCGACTGACCGCGTCTGAGCGCGGACGGCTCATTTGGAAGCTCGCAGATTTACTCGAAACTCACACGGAAGAATTCGCCTACCTCGAGAGCCTCGACAACGGGAAGCCTCTCACTATCGCGAGAGCCGCCGATGTGCCGCTGGCTGTCGATCTATTTCGCTACATGGCGGGATGGGCGACGAAGATCGAAGGCAACACGATTCCTTTGTCGGTTCCCTATACTCCGGGAGCGAAGTATCTTGCCTACACGCTGCGAGAGCCAGTCGGAGTTGCGGCACAAATCATTCCGTGGAATTTTCCGCTGCTGATGGCGGCGTGGAAGCTGGGTCCGGCGCTGGCCTGCGGATGCACCGTGGTGTTGAAGCCGGCGGAGCAAACGCCGCTTTCGGCGCTGCGTCTCGGCGAACTGATTATGGAAGCCGGATTCCCCGAGGGCGTGGTGAACATTGTGCCGGGCTTCGGCGAGACGGCAGGCGCAGCGCTGGCTGCGCATCCCGACGTGGACAAAGTAGCTTTCACCGGTTCCACGGAAGTTGGGAAGCTGATCGTGCGCGCTGCGACCGGCAATCTGAAGAAAGTATCGCTGGAACTTGGCGGTAAATCTCCCAACGTCGTGTTCAAAGATGCTGATCTCGATTCGGCGATTCCCGGGGCCGCGAGCGCAATCTTCTTTAATCACGGCCAGTGTTGCTGCGCCGGATCGCGGCTCTACATCGAGAAACCCATCTTCGACCGTGTCGTCGAAGGTGTCGCAGAACAGGCGAAGAAAATCAATGTAGGCTCGGGTCTGGATCCCGAGACGAGCATGGGGCCGCTCGTCTCCGAAGAGCAGCTAAACCGGGTCTGCGGCTTCTTGGAGGCCGGTTTCTCCGAGGGCGCCAAAGCCATTTCCGGCGGTCATAGGAAAGGCGACAAAGGCTATTTCGTGGAACCTACTGTCCTGGTGAACACGAGCGAAGACATGAAGGTGGTGCGAGAGGAAATCTTTGGGCCGGTGGTAACGGCGATGCCGTTCGACGATCCCGAGGAACTTATGTCTCGCGCCAATAATAGCGAATACGGCCTGGCTGCTGCCGTCTGGACCCGAGACATCGGCAAGGCTCACCGCACCGCGGAACTTCTGCGCGCAGGTACGGTGTGGATCAACTGCTATAACATCTTCGACGCCGCGCTGCCGTTCGGCGGATACAAGCAATCCGGATGGGGCCGTGAGATGGGGCACGATGTTCTGAACAATTACACGCAGACCAAGGCTGTTTGCACCAGAATAGCCTAGGTGGTTGCTCAACAAAAAAGGACGGCGGATTTTCCGCCGTCCTTTTTATTTTAGGGTGCGTTATTTTGTAATGCTTATCTCTCGACGACTCTACCGCTCCATGAGCAAAACTTTTTCCGCCTCGTCAATCTCAGTCAGTTTGACCTCGATTACTTCGTTCATGGTGGTCTGAACATTGCGGCCGACAAAGCTGGCCTCGACGGGAAGTTCTCGATGTCCGCGGTCGATCAGCACGCACAACTGCACTCGCCGTGGGCGGCCGTGCGAAAACAGTGCGTCCATCGCGGCCCGCACCGTGCGTCCGGTAAAAAGAACGTCGTCGACCAAAACGATATTCATGTCTTCAATCGAAAACCCAATCTCTCTCTCTTGCACAACCGGCTTGGGCCCGAGCGTTGAAAGATCGTCGCGATAAAAAGTGATGTCCAGCGTGCCCACAGGAACCGGCGCGTTCTCGATGCGGGTAATGATTTTTCCGAGGCGCTCTGCGATGGGCACGCCTCGGCGCCGAATCCCGACTAAGCCCAAGCCTTCGACGCCTCCATTTTTTTCGACGATCTCATAGGCCAAACGGACCAGCGTGCGCTCGATTTCAGATGCCGACATCAGCTGCGCCTTCTGGCGCAAACCCGTCTTGCGGGAAGGACTTTTCGCATTCATCGCCGAATGTGCCTCATGATTCTGGATTTATAGACCTGGCGTGGTGCAATCGCCGGGACAAACTTGCCCGGCACGACGGCTTCTCACTGTATTGAACGCAGCGTCAGAGGTCAAGCGAGACTCAGGCGCACAAACGAACTACGTTGCCAATCATCGCGGTTGGCAATTATGCACACAGCCAAATAGAATCCTTAGACCTTGGAACCCATAACGCATTTCCTCACGGGCGCGTGCCTGGGCCGCGCTGGACTCAACCGCAAGACTGCGCTGGCTACGCTCACCCTTACGCTCGCCGCCGAGGCACCCGATCTCGACGTGCTAAGCCGCTTCGGCGGTCCGGCCTTCGGTTTCGCCCATCATCGCGGCTTCACTCATTCTTTTCTCGGACTTCCGCTCGACGCCGCTGCGGTAGTCGGCTTCGTCTATCTGATCTGGCGCCTGCGCGGACGCAAGGTGAAGGATCCGAACCTTCCGCCGCGCTGGGGATTGCTTTTTCTCTACGCTTGTCTCGCGGGGGTCAGTCACATTCTGCTCGACTTCACCAATAATTACGGCGTTCGCCCGTTCTGGCCTTTCTCTGAGAAGTGGTATTCCTGGGACATCGTTTTCATCTTCGAGCCGATTCTGTTCGGGTTTCTCCTGCTCGGATTAATCGTCCCGTCTTTTTTCTCGTTGATCGACAACGAGGTCGGCGCGCGCTCGCGCGGGCCCCGAGGCCGCGTCGCCGCCACTCTTGCGCTGCTCGGCGTGATTTTGCTGTGGGGCTTGCGCGATTATGAGCATCGCCGCGCCGTCAGCGCCCTTGGCGCCCGAACGTATCAAGGCGCTGAGCCGCTGCGCGCGTCGGCTTATCCCACCATGACGAATCCGTTTCACTGGTATGGCGTGGTGGAAACTCCCGCTTTCTTCGCTCTGGCTCCGGTGGATTCTCTCGGGCCGGAAGTTGATCCCGAGGGACGTCTGGAAATCCGCTACAAGCCGGAAGAAACGCCGGTCACGCTAGCTGCGAAAAATTCCTACCTCGGACGCGTTTATCTCGACTGGGCGCAATATCCAATCACCGAAACAGAAACGCTGGATTCGCCAGAAGCAGGTTACATCGTTGAGTTCGTGGACCTGCGCTTCGTCCAGTTGCCCAGCCTGCTGAATCGCCGGAGTGAACGAAACCGGGCGCTCGCTGCCGGCGTTCGACTCGATAAGAACTTGCAAGTCATGGGCGACGTCTACGGTTCCGGCAAGAAGCGGGTGACCGTCCCGGAGCCGCATTGAGCGAGAGAACTCGTGTGGGGACGGACGCATTCGTCCGTCCAGCGAGCGCAGCGAGCCCTTGAGGGAACAGCCGACAGTGAGCGGCGCTTGACGTACCCACCCTCTCGCGCCCAGAATAATAATTCGTTTCCGAGGTGCTCATGCTGCCCTATCTATTTATCCTGCTCGCCATCGCCGTCCGCTTTCTGCCCTTCGCGGGCCAGTTCAATGTTCTGCCGCACGCCTGGCACTTCACGCCGATCGCGGCCTCGCTCTTGTTCTTTGGAGCCCGCGGTTCCAAGCGTCAAATGTGGATACCCCTGGTGTTGCTCGCGGCGACCGACGTTGTTCTCACCAAGTTCATCTATTCGTACAGTCTCTCGTGGGACCATCTCGTTACCTGGGCATGGTACGCGGCAATCCTGTGGCTGGGAACGGGTCTGCGGGAGAAGTCCGGCCCGGTTCGCGTCATCGGAGCAGCGCTTGCCAGCTCGGTTTCGTTTTTCCTTATCAGCAACTTTGCGGTGTGGGCCGCCTGGCAGATGTATCCCAAGAATCTCAGCGGATTGATGATGTCTTATGCCGCTGGTCTTCCGTTTTTTCGCGGGACGGTTGAAAGCGATGTCTTCTTCTCGGTAGCATTTTTCGGAGTGCCGGTATTCCTGCACGCGCTCGCCGGCTGGATGCACAAGACAGCAGGAGACCACGTGGCAGCCGCGTAGCGGTAGAACAGCCCACGTGGGGACGGCCGACTCGGCTGTCCGCCGAGCGAAGCGAGGTGTCCGCTCAAAGATAGGTCGAGAGCTAGTTGCTCTGTGCTTTCCGCTTCTTACTTCGCCGCATCAGCAACCACACCAGCACTCCTCCGGCAATCGCGCCTAGTAGCCACGCGAAATGCTGCCGCACCATCGTTCCCGTCAGTTCCACAATCTGCGGCCCGAACCAAAGCGTCAGCAACGCAAGCGTCAGAAAGCGCACGAACCTGCCTGCGAACATCGCCGCCACAAAATCGCGAAACCGCATTTCAAACACCGCCGCGCCCAACACAAAGATTTTGAATGGCATCGGCGGCGGCAGCATGGCCGGAAACATCAGCGCCCAGAATTCGTGCTCTTCAAACGAGCGGTGAATTCGCTGAAAGCGCTCCCCTGTAATCCGCTTGCGTAGCACTTTCTCGCCTCCGAGATAACCAATGATGTACAGCGGGATGCTGCCGATGACCGACCCCAGCGAAGCCATTAGCACATAAAACAGCAGCTTTCGATGATCCTGATACACGTAGTAGGCGACAATTGCATCCACAGGCATGCCCAGCAGCGCGGAATCGGCGAACGCGATCGCGAAGACTCCCCAGATGCCGAGCGGCGTGAGCACGTGCAGAATCCAAGCCGTATACCTCGCCAGAATGTGTCCAATGGTTTTCAAAAGGAAATTCAGTCTACGTGAAAAGGCGCTTCGTATTCACCATGCTGTAACATTTCGCGCCTGCCGGGAGCTAATCCCTTTGTTTACTTGAGAGTTAATCGGATTACCTTCTCAGTTACCACGCACCAATTTTGTTGCACATTTCATCACCCAGTAACATTCCCCCGCTATAACTAAATTATGGATCTGCCCGTGCACAACACGCTGATCCTTTCCGACCTGCACCTCGGTGCAGAGACCAGCCACGCCCGCGAAGCTACGCGCGTGCTCAAAGAAAACCGCTTTCAGCGGCTGATTCTGCTGGGCGACATTTTCGCCGATCTTAACTTCGCCCGGCTTACCAAAGACCACTGGAAGTTTCTCGGCTACATTCGCAAACTTTCGAACCCCAAGCGCAACATCGAAGTCATCTGGGTCGAAGGCAATCACGATCATGGGCTCACCAACATCATGTCGCACCTGGTCGGCGTCCGCGTGTACCAGCGCTACGTCTGGCAGTACGACGGACTGCGTCACATCGCGATCCACGGCCACCAGTTCGACGGTTTTCAGGTGAACAACGTTCGGCTCAGCGAGTTTGGGACATCGCTCTACCTGACGCTGCAAAAACTTGATTTCAAAAGCAAGCCGATTGTGCGGCTCATCGACCGGCTCAACACGCGCTGGCTGCGCATGTCGCACAAAGTTTCTGCTGGAGCTTTGCAGTACGCACGCCAGCGCGGCGCGGACCGTATTTTCTGCGGCCACACGCACGCGGCCATGCACGTCGAGCAGGATGGAATTCACTACTACAATTCAGGCGGCTGGGTCGACTCCCGCCTCACCTATCTCACGGTTGACGAACAGGGGGTTCAAATCCATGAATACAACGAGCATGAATATGCCGAGCATGAATACGCCGGGCGAGCTGACGATCGTGATTCCAGCCAAGAACGAGGCGAAGCTGATTCCTCGCTTGCTGACTTCGCTGATGAATCAGGATTACTCGAAGATGTCGAGTACGAAAGTGTTGGTCGCTGACGCCAACTCGACCGACGGCACGCCTGAAATTGTTCTCAGCTTTCGCGACCGCTTGAACGTGAGCGTGATCCGCGGAGGAATGCCTTCCGTCGGCCGCAACCTGGGCGCCGCTCACGCCGACAGCACTTACGTTCTTTTTCTCGATGCCGATATCGAACTCGCGCACCCCTCGGTGGTTCGCCGCGCCGTAGAACTGGCCCAGCGCAGGCAACTGCATTGCGTGACCACAAACATTCTGTGCCAGGGCGGAAGTTGGCTGGATAAACTTTTTTACGCGGGCAACGATTTCTTTCAGTACCTCTCGCGTTTTCATCATCCGTTCGCCACGGGCATGTTCATGCTCTTCGATCTGAAGAAATTCCGCGAGCTTCGCGGATTTCATGAACAGGTTCTCTTTGCCGAAGACTACTTGCTCAGCCAGCAAGTCGAGCGCAAACGCTTCGGCATCGTTCGCGGCGGCGTTTACACCACGAACCGACGCTTCCAGAAGATGGGACACCTGCGCGTAGGCTGGCTGTTCCTGAAAACCGCACTGAACTACTGGAACGCCAGTTACTTCCTGCGCGATCACAAATACTGGCAGACCTAGCCGGGAGCCGTAAGCCGCGAACTCCCGGCGCAAGGTTCTCCCGGCGCGAGGTTCACGAGAGTTTTCTTGGTGGCCACAAAAAACAGGATCCAGCCAACCAGCCGGATCCTGTTTTTACTTTGAGAAATGAACGCCGCTTCTTCAAAAGCGAAACACAATCCCGGTGGAGATCCTCACATTATTCTGTGTTGCACTGAAGAAACGCGTCTGCACGTAATCTCCCTGCAGGCGCCAGGCGATGGGCTTGATGATTTTGTAATCGAGCCCGCCTCCGAAGGCCGTAGCAAGCGATGTATTCGAGCCCACGCCGTTATTCACGTCGACATGCGCGCCCCCGACGAGCGCTTCCGCGAAAGGACGAAACTTGCCTACCGAAAAAGACACGCGCGGCCCGAAGAGAAAATTATGCTCGGTGACGTCAGCGTTGACATTGGCACAGGAAGATGACGTGCTGCCAACCGGGATCGCACAAGGCACGACGAAGTTCTGCGAGCCGTAGTGGCTGTCAAAATCAGCCACGAACCCGAGAAAGGGAACAACTTTGCCTTCGACCGACGCCTCCCAGCCATTCGTGCTAGCTCGGTCAATCGAAGAAAGGTCCGTGCTGTAGTAAGAGTAGCCGAAGAATACGTCGCCGCCCGGGACCTGCGCTTCAGCTGCAATCGAGAAAATAAAACAAGAGGCGGAGAAAGCGACCAACTGAACGAGACGAAAAATTACACGTGAGGGGAACTTCATGAACATCCTCCAAACTCAAATCTGAAACGTCGACAACTCCTCCAACCCAGTTAGCGAACGTAAGTTTCGGGAGAAAAATTAGACGTAATAAGATCGAGTCCGGTTGCCCTCAGAAGCGCCAAACGAGTCCAGTTGTGCCGCGAAAATCATTCTGGCTGGCGCTCAGTTCGTGGCTGTGAACGTAATCGAATTGGAACCGCCAGGAAAAATTCTTCTTGAAGGGAATTTTGCGGTCCGCGCCGCCGCCGAAGTCTTCAATCACAGTGTGGAAATTCTCTCCAGCCGAAGTAGCTTCCTGAATTCCGCCCATCGCATGTGCGAACAGCCGCCACTTGCCGTAGGTCTTCGAAACCCGCGGGCCCAGAACCGCGTTATATTGCTTATCCCCCGTCCGATAAAAGCCGCTGGCATCCAGCACGAATCCCAGGTAGGCGATATGGTGAAACGGCATCGCCTCTCCTGAAGCTTCCCATCCCCGAAACGTAAGACGATTAACCACATCCACGTTATCTCCGAAACCGACTCCGCCATAAACGTTGCCGCTCGGCAACAATTGCGCCTTCGATGGAGTGGACACGAGCATCAAACTTAAGAACGCCAGAACCACGGCTGCGGTTTTTGACACCAAAATGATTCCTCCCTAGCAATAAGTGCCAGTAGCAAATTCTACCTGAATGCGTGAAATTCGTTAGATCAGTGTAACGGAGTCTTAGGATGCCCGCCGCGCACAACATTCTGCGGCTTCACGCCCGGTGCCTAATCAGGAAATTTAATTACTTTTCATGATTCCAAAGGTCCCCAACGCGCGTCTATCCATATAGCATTCAATTCATGAACCCAAATTGTGAAACCTATTCGCAGCCGCTTCGCACGGCTGCCGTTGCAACACAAACCAAGGAGTCGAAGTTGAAACTCAGTTTGGAAACCAGCAATTGCGGCGAAGTAATTATCGTTCACTGCCAGGGCCGCGTCGTCTATCGCGACGAGGCCGCAGCCTTTTCGCGCCTCGTCGCGGAAGTCCTTCAAAAAGGCGGCAAGGTCGTTCTCGATTTAAGTGGTGTAATCATCATCGACAGCGCCGGCTTCGGCGAGCTGGTTTTTCTCTACACCTGGGCTCGATCGCAAAATGCGGACCTGAAGTGTGCCAGCCCCACTCCGTTCGTTCGCCAACTGCTCGATCTCACGAATCTCGATTCAGTTCTCGAGATCCACCCCAGCGTGTGTGAAGCCCTGGCCGCTTTCCAGCCTGCGGAAGTCTGCGCGGACTGCTGAGGCCCGCGGAGAAACGCGCTTACAATCTTTCCCACGGCGGAGGAACCTTAACCGACGCCATGCCTGCAGCCTCGGCCGCCAGAATGCCCATTTCTGTATCTTCGAAAACCAGACATTGTGTCGGGGCGACCCCGAGTCTGGTGGCTGCCAGCAGAAAGGCTTCCGGATCGGGCTTGCTCTTCTTGTAGTCGCCGGCACATACCAAGGTCTCGAATCGATCCAAGAGTTGCAGCGAAGCCAGAGATGCGACCACTGATTCCCTTGTGCTTCCTGACACTACGGCGAATGGAATCTGTCCGTGTGCGGCTCTGATATGTTCGAGGACTTCGGGCACGGCCTTGAGTTGTGGTAGCAATTCGAAATACAGACTTTCCTTTCGTCGCGAGACAGTCTCGACCGGCATACTCAGTGCGTGCCTTTGATTGAGAGTGGATATGATCTCAACCACGGGCATCCCGCCCCATTCGTAGAAAATCTTTTCGTCAAATTCGCAATTCCACTCTTCGAGAGCTTTCTTCCAGGCCAAGTAGTGGAGCGGCATGGAATCGGCGATGGTGCCGTCGCAGTCGAACAAGTATGCGCTAAATGAACCATCGGGTAATTTAAGCTTCATGCGGCTTTTCTGTTTCAACATCATTCTAGATGGGAGTTGTGATGTTGCGCACATCCCGGTGACCGTGCAGCCGCTATAATTCTCGCCATGAATCTTGAAGAAAAAATTTCAGAGCTGAAAAAGCGCAACCGCCTCGCCGAAGAGGGTGGAGGCGAGAAGCGGCGCGAGCGCCAGCACAAAGAAGGCAAAATGTCGGCGCGCGAGCGCATTGAGTTCCTGCTCGACGACGCCACGTTCGAAGAGACCGACAAGCTGGTCACGCACCACTGCAATGATTTCGGCATGGCCGAGCAAAAGCTATACGGCGACGGCTTTGTCACCGGCTATGGCCGCATCGAAGGCCGGCTGGTCTACGTCTTCGCGCAGGATTTCACCGTGTTCGGCGGATCGCTCTCCGAGACCAACGCGGCGAAGATCGTCAAGATCATGGATCTGGCCGCGAAGATGGGCGCTCCCGTGATCGGCTTGAACGATTCCGGCGGCGCGCGCATTCAGGAAGGTGTGGCGTCGCTCGCGGGCTATGCCGACATCTTTCTGCGCAACACGCTCTACAGCGGAGTAGTGCCGCAGATTTCCGCGATCATGGGACCGTGCGCGGGCGGCGCAGTTTATTCGCCGGCGATAACCGACTTCGTTCTGATGGTGGATAAAACTTCTTACATGTTCATCACTGGGCCGGATGTGATCAAGACGGTCACTCACGAAGAAGTCACCAAGGAACAGCTGGGCGGGGCGATGACCCACAACGAAACCTCAGGCGTGGCGCACTTTCTGGCGCACGACGATGCAGAATGTTTGTCGATGGTGCGCGAGCTGTTGAGTTTCGTTCCGTCGAACAATCTTGAAGATCCTCCGCGCAAGGCCTGCACCGATCCGATCGACCGGGCCGATGCTGCACTCGACAGAATCGTTCCTGCGCTCTCGAATCTGCCTTACGACATGAAAGATGTGATCCACGCTGTGATCGACGATGGCTACTTCTTCGAGGTGCAGGAGCACTTCGCGAAGAACATGGTTGTGGGATTTGCGCGGCTCGACGGCCGCTCGGTGGGGATCGTCGCGAACAATCCGGCAATGTTGGCAGGGACGCTCGACATCAACGCATCTGTAAAGGGCGCGCGCTTCGTTCGCTTCTGCGATTGTTTCAACATTCCGCTGATCACGTTCGAAGACGTTCCAGGATTTCTGCCCGGCACCGCGCAGGAATACGGCGGCATCATCAAGCACGGAGCGAAGCTGCTCTATGCCTTCGCCGAAGCGACGGTACCGAAGATCACGGTGATCACGCGCAAAGCCTACGGCGGAGCCTATTGCGTGATGGCATCAAAGCACATTCGCACCGATGTGAACTACGCGTGGCCGACGGCGGAGATCGCAGTCATGGGCCCGGAAGGCGCGGTGGATATTGTTTACAAGCGTGAACTGGATGCGGTAGCGAATCCGCAAGAACGGCAAGAATTGCGCCAGAGCAAAATTGAAGAATTCCGCGACCGCTTCGCCAGCCCCTACGTAGCCGCCGATCGCGGGTTTGTCGACGCGATCATCCAGCCGCGCGAGACGCGGAAGAAGCTGATCCAAGCATTGGCCATGCTGGAGAATAAGCGGGATAAGAACCCGCCGAAGAAGCATGGGAATATACCGCTGTAAGCGACTGGCGGAACCTCACCTGCATCTGCTAATTCGGCACCATGTTTAGTAGACTCCGTATAACCGAGGTAGGGTCCCCGATCGAACTGTGTGTTTTGCGATGGTGGACAGCCAGTTCTTCGACGAATCACGCGAGCAGTCGCAAATCAAGGCCCGGATTGTCCAGAAGTATTTTTGGGCGTGGGCGAAAGTCATCATTCCGACTGTTAAGAGACACGACAATCGCATTCTCTACATGGACCTTTTTGCAGGGCCGGGACGATACGACGATGGCACGCTCTCGACACCTCTACTCGTGCTTCAGAAGGCTATCGACGATGCCGATATGCGGAGCATGCTCGTTACACACTTCAACGACAAGAATGCCGATAGCGCTGGTAAGCTGAAAGCCGCGATACGGGCCCTTCCAGGAATTAACAAGCTAAAGCAAAAGCCGATCGTCTCCAATGAACTCGTTGGCGAGGAGATCGAAAAGAAGCTCGCCGGTCTGCGGCTCGTGCCGACATTCTTTTTTGTAGACCCTTGGGGCTACAAGGGACTTTCCTTGGGCCTGATCAGCTCTGTTCTCCAGAACTGGGGCTCCGACTGCGTATTTTTCTTTAACTACAATCGCGTCAACATGGGACTCAACAATGATGCTGTTCGTCAGCATATGGACGCTCTGTTCGGGCAAGAACGCGCGGAGGATCTTCGCACCGAACTTGTCGGATTGTCCCCCGGCGACCGCGAAAGGCTTATCGTCGAAGAAATATCAGCGTCACTTAAGGAAAAGGGGGCGGCGTACGTTCTCCCTTTCACGTTCAAGAACGAATCCGGCAGACGGACGAGCCACCACCTGATATTCGCGACAAAGGCCTTCCGGGGTTACGAGATTATGAAGGAGATCATGGCCAAGGAAAGTTCGGAACACCATCAAGGAGTGGCTTCCTTTGAGTACTCTCAGGCATCGGAACGATTTCCTATACTGTTTGAACTGGCCAGACCCTTAGACGATCTTGCCGAGATGTTGTTAACGGATTTTGCCGGTGAATTAGCGACGATGGATGACATTTATCTCAGGCACTGCGTGGGAAGGCCCTACATAAGGAGCAATTACAAGCGGGCACTAGCTGGCTTGGAGGAGAGGCGTAAGATCACGGTAGACCCGCCTGCTGCTGATCGCCCAAAGAGAAAAGGTGAAGTGACCTTCGCGGATAGTGTCCGAGTCACTTTTCCGAGGAGACGGAAAAAATGAGCGAACACTCTCACATCGAATGGACCGACGCGACCTGGAATCCTGTGCGCGGCTGCACGAAGATCAGCCCAGGCTGCAAGCACTGCTATGCCGAGACGTTTGCGGAGCGGTTTCGCGGGGTTAAGGGACATCCGTATGAGCAAGGGTTCGATCTGCGTCTTGTTCCAGCGAAGCTGACCGAGCCATTTCTTTGGCGCTCGCCCAAGCTCGTATTTGTGAATTCGATGAGCGATCTTTTCCAGGATGGTGTGCCGGACGACTACATCGAAGCGGTTTGCAAGGTCATGGTAAATGCGAACTGGCATACGTTCCAGGTGCTCACGAAAAGATCGGCGAGGCTGAAGGAGTTGCTGAGCGGTCGGCTGCGTTTTGCCGCCGAACAAGACCACATCTGGTGGGGCGTGAGCGTTGAGGATCAGGAGTATGGCTTGCCTCGAATCGGCGATTTGCAGAAAGCGCCGGGCCGAGTTCGCTTCTTATCTATCGAACCGCTGCTCGAAGATTTAGGGATGTTCGACCTATCCGGAATCAGTTGGGCCATTGTTGGAGGCGAGAGCGGGCCGGGCGCGCGTCTAATGCGAGAGGAGTGGGTTATCTCGATCCGCGATCAGTGTCTAGAATCGCGTGTCCCATTTTTCTTCAAGCAGTGGGGCGGAGTGAGGAAGGCGAAACACGGCAGATTGCTTGAAGGTCGAACCTACGACGAATATCCCCGGCGGATTGCCTCGCCAATTCCGGATCGCGCCAGTTGCGTAGCCATCCTGAATTCGTTTCGGCAGGTTTTTTCAGGAGGGTCGCTGGTTCGAATCACAGCTTAGGCGGGCACAAAAATTAAGAGTTCCGAGGTGGTGTTGGGTCCATTCGTCTCGGCCAGTAGCTCGCTTATGACCCTTGCTTGACCTGCTACGGAGCTTCCCTTGCGGGGTGCTGCGCGCGATCTTCACTCGGGCTCCGGGCTTACCGCCAACCGGAAAAACCTACCCAACGCCTCGGAACTCTATCTTGCCTTCGACGTTTCTTCTTGTTCTCCTCGACCAGCGCTTTGCTATAGACCCTTGCTCGCCCTCCCTGGTCACTTGCGTGATAAGGGTGACTGCGCTTGAGTCCCGGACGCTGCACCAACCGGAAAAACTTTAGAAGCTGTCTAAGAACGATTCTGTTTGTACTCTTTCTATTTCTAGAGTCAATGAAAAGTTTGCATTTGTAACTCGCGTATTTTCAGTCGAGTGCAGCGCGTCCACAGGTGGGTGACAGGAATTGGTGCAGCTGCGCCGGCGAAGTCTCGCAGAAGCCGCCACAAACGCGGCTTTTCGGAGTGTTGCAGGAGCGGAATAGGAATTGAGTTTTTCCGGTGCTGGTGCGGCGGCGTGTGTAAATCGCGCAGAAGCCCCGCTGGATGCGGACATTTTTAGCGGCGTCACAACAGCCTGTGATGCCCAACTGCGCTGGACGTCAAATGATTTCGATTGTCTCGTCGAGGAACTTCTTATCAGCCTCGTCAGAGCCCGCTAGTTCGAACGAATTTGTGAGCGAAGCGCTTCCCTTTTCCACGCTGGTGATGACGTACGAGCAACCGATCCAGTGGGCTTCGGCAAGATCGGTCTGCGACCAGCGGGCCGGGTGGTCGGGGTGGGAGTGGTAGAAGCCGACAATATCTTCGCCGCGCTCGCGGCCCTGGCGTTGAATGCGTACCAGTTCGCCGGGATCGATGTTGTAACGGTTCTGGGGCGAGTCGGTACGAGTGTTGCCGCAGCGGGCGGTCGAGGTCACGATGCGAGTGCCGGCGTCATCCGTGCGGCCGAGCAGTACGCCGCAGCATTCGTGTGGGTAAGTCTCTTCGCCGTGGCGGCGGATGGCAGCGTAGTCTGCTTGGATGAGTTTCAGCATAGAAAATCATAATCCACCACGGAGACACTGAGGACGGAGAGATACAATTTCAGCAATTCATAACAGAGGGTTCGCAGCGTAAGATCGTTCCTTTGCTCTTCTCCGTGTCTCCGTGGTGAGCGTTCTTATTCTGTCCAAAATCTCTCGCTCAAGTATTTGTCGCCTGAGTCGCAGAGGATGGTAACAATAACAGGTTGCCTCTCGCCGCTCAGATCAAGTTGCTCAGCAACTCCGAGGCTGCCCGCGAGACCCGCCGCGGCTGAGACTCCGAGGAGCAATCCACACTCTCGGGCGACGCGGCGGGCCATAGCGTAGGCCTCTTCGGTCGCGATCTCAAGATTTTCATCCGCCAGCGTCGCATCGTAGATTTTCGGAACGATGGCTGTCGCCATGTGCTTGGCTCCTTCGATGCCGTGAAAGGAGGAATCGGGTTGCAACGAGATGCAGCGGATTGTAGGATTGAGTTCCTTCAGACGCCGAGTGGTTCCCATGAACGTGCCGCTGGTGCCAAGCATGGCGACAAAGTGAGTGATCCGCCCCTGGGTTTGTTGCCAGATTTCGTTGGCCGTGCCGTGATAGTGAGCCAGCCAGTTTGCGTCGTTGGAGTATTGGTCGGCGTAGAAATATAAATCCGGATGCTTGGCGGCCAGTTCCCGGGCCGCGCGGATGGCGCCGTCGGAGCCGTCGCCGGGGTCGGTATAAATAATGTCTGCGCCGTAGACGCTCAGGATTTTTTTGCGCTCGGCGGAAACGTTCTGCGGCATGCAGAGTGTGACCGGAAATCCTTCCGCCGCGCCCAGCATGGCATAGGCAATCCCGGTGTTTCCGCTGGTGGCATCGAGCAGGATTTTGCCCGAGCTGAACTTTCCGCTGCGCCGGCCCTCGGCAACAATGTTCGATGCGGCGCGATCTTTCACCGAGCCGCCGGGATTATGCCATTCGGCCTTGCCCAAAAGTGTTACGGCGGGAAGATGGCTGGTGAGCTCGTCAAAACGAAGCAATGGAGTGTTGCCAATGCGGTCGAGCAAACTCAGCCCGGGGCGCGGAACGGCTGGCTTCGGCGCATGATGCGCGGGAGAAGCTTCCTCCAGTTTGGCCGAACTCTGACCCATACTTGAACTATTCCCTCGTGACTAACGTAATATGCAAATAAGATTGAAACACGCTATGTAGTATGGTGTCTTTAGATGAAACAAATTGCAAGTTTGATGCAGCGCGAAATTAAGTAACGCACAATTAGTGCGGAGCTGCATCTAAGAGTAAGACTGGAAGCGTAGAAAAATGTCGAAAGCAATCGAAGCACGAACTTACGAAGACGCTCTGGCGTGGTTGCGCGAGCACGGTTTTGATGTGACGGAAGCGCCGGGCACGAATGGGCGGGTGTTCCTCAGAAAGTACAACGTATCGGCCGCGATCCAGAAGACGGATGCCGATGGCGTGAAGATCTTCGCGTATCCCGGATATCTGATCGGCAGCGAGATTTCGAAGCTCGTCAATCGCGGATATCAGCAGTTCCTGAAGAATTCGAAGACGGAAGTGCCGGCGACGGCCGACCACCTCAAAGCGCTGCAGTCGTTTGCCGAAGAACTGAAGATCGCTCTAGGGCTGCCCAGCCTTTACAACGAATCGCTCGGCACGGTGAGCGATTCCTACCATTACGATCGGCTTAAAGACGACGACAAGGCGCCGGTGGATCGGCCGAAGCGGCCGTGGGAAGTTGCAGGGAAAGCGGTGGCCGTGAAAAAGGGCCGGGCGTAAATCGTAAGAACTGCCGGTCGAATCGAAATCCCTCCCGTAATTGCCTCCTGTCGTGCGAAACTGGTGCGCTCGGGTTAGGTTAATTCGGAGGTCTGCATGCGCGGCCGGTTTCTCTTCTACTTTTTTTTCTCCTCTTGCTGGTTGGCGATTACGCTTCTCACGGCGAGTAATCAGGCGCTTGCCCAAGACGTATCGGGCACCTATGGGAACGACGCGAAAGCGATCGAGAAGTTGTTGCGCATACAGCAGGAAGCCTGGAACCGGCACGACCTGGAAGGCTTCATGGCGGGCTACCGGAATTCTCCGGAGCTTACGTTTTTCTCGGGAGCGAACGAGCATGACGGATGGCAGGCTACGATGGACCGTTATCTCGCGACGTATAGGAGTCCGGGGCACGAGATGGGAAAGCTGGAATTCTCGGGGCTGCGCGTTGTAGTCCTGGGCCAGGACTCGGCGTTTGTGCGCGGCTCGTGGAAGCTGACCATGTCCGATGGCAAGACGCCGCATGGGTTGTTCACGCTGGTGCTGCGAAAGCTTTCCGGCGGATGGAAGATTGTGCACGACCATACTTCGGCGTCGGAATAAATCGGCTTCCGGCTCGGTCACTCCTACTTCTTGGCTCGGACTTGCACCCTCGTGCCTTCGGGAAGTTTGCCGTTCGTTAGTTCCACTACTCCGTTGCGGATAATTCCTTCCAGCTCTTTTGATTCATTGCCGGCGTGAACATTCTCGGGCAGGCTCGCTCCGCTTCGCTGGACGGCTGAGGCGGCCGTCCCCAGATGAGATGTGTCCACGGGCACTGCTCCTCTTCCCATGCCTTTATCCATGGCTTCGTTGGCTAGCCGGTCGGCTTCCTGATTGTGCTCGCGCAGAGCGTGGCCGATCGAAAACCATTCCAGTTGCGCGATCAATTCTTTGGCGCGGCCGTGCAGATCTTTCAGCGTGGGATTTTTCACTTTGTAGATTCCCTTGATCTGGCGTACCAGCAACTCGGAATCACTGATGAGCTTCAACGCTTTGGGACCGTGTTGGATTGCGTACTCGAGTGCCGCGATCAGGCCCTGGTACTCAGCGAAATTGTTGGTCTGGTGGCCGAGATATTCGCTTAGGTGGGCGACTTTTTTCCCAGACTGATCCTGGATCACTACTCCATAGCCAGCGGGACCGGGGTTGCCGCGAGCGCCGCCGTCGCTGTGGGCGATCAGGTAGTGTGAGGGCGGCGTTTCGCGGGAGTCTTCACGATTGGAGAAGAGCGGGTTGGTTCCGGAGGGGCGCGGGTAGGGCATGAAGTTGAGTTTACAATGGCTGTGATGCTTTGCGTCCCGGACGACTTGCTCGTGGCATCGGAGAAAATCTTCAACCACAGAGGACACGGGGGTTCACGGGGTAAATCGTTACCGGCCCGCTGCTAATCGTGTCGCCAAGCGCGCTGGCAGGTTGGCGGAAAGTATACGGTCCTGCGCGGCTTTTAGGTTGTAGGGAATGCGGTGGAAGTGAACGACCTGGGCTTCGGTATCGAACAGGGCGAAGGCGGCGCGCCAATCTCCGTCGCGAGGTTGGCCGACCGAGCCCGGGTTGATCAGGTAACGCGTGCCTTGCTTCAGTTGGAGCGAGATCGACTCGGCTTGGCCAACGGTGCGGTATTCGGGACGGAAGCCGTCAGCGCTATTGTCATCGGCGAAAAATCCACCTTGCAGGTGAGTGTGGCCGAAGAAAGTTAATGGGGTGGGAAGCGCGAGCAGCGGAACCAGCGCGTCGCCGATGGAAACGATATAGATATCCTCGTCTCCGGGCGAGCCGTGCACCAGATTCGCTTCGGGAAAGCCTTCGAGCGGAAGCGGACCTTGCGGCAGCGCGTGGAGCCATTCCTGATGTTCGGGAGTCAACTGGTTGCGGGTCCACAGCGCGGAGGCGGCGGCCATGGGATTGAAATCTTCAAGATCGATCAGGCCAGTGGCAGCTTTGTCGTGATTGCCCCGGACGAAAATGTTTCCCAGACTGCGGGAGCGCTCGATGACTTCGTTGGGGCTGGCGCCGTAGCCGACTACATCGCCGAGGTTGGCCACTTGATCGAAACCCGGAGCTGCCGCTAAACATGCCTCCAGAGCTTCAAGATTGGCGTGAATGTCGCTGAGTAGCAGTATGCGCAATGGGCACCCGGGCAAAGTGGCGATTATAGACCAGCGGACGGATTTAGGCTGGCTAGTTTCTGGTCCGAGTCAAAACCTTTAACACAGAGGAGACCCTTCGACTGCGCTCAGGGCAGGCTACGGTTCACAGAATAAACCCTACTTCACAATCGGATTCACTACGGGGCAGCGAGCCCAATGGTTCTTGGCAACCTCTACGAGCGGCGGCAGGGCGCGGGCGCATTCAGGAATGCGAAATTCGCAGCGCGGCTCGAAGGCGCAGCCAGGCGGCATTGCATGCAGCGGCGGAACTGTACCTTCGATGGTTTCGAGAGGCTCTCCGCGATTCGTCTTCAGGTCGGGCACCGCGTGCAGAAGGCCGCGTGTGTAGGGATGTGCCGGGGAGCGAAAGATTTCTTGCTTGGTCCCGAGTTCGACCATGCTGCCGGCATACATCACGGCCACGCGATCAGCAACTTGCGAAACTACGGCAAGATCGTGCGAGATGAAAAGCATCGCGAGGCCGAACTTGGCGCGGAGTTCTGCGAGCAGGTCGAGGATCTGGGCCTGGATAGTGACATCAAGCGCGGTAGTAGGCTCGTCAGCGATCAGCATCTGCGGGCGGTTGACGATGGCCATGGCGATCATGACGCGTTGTCGCATGCCGCCAGAAAGCTGGTGAGGATAGTCGCGGGCGCGGCGATCGGGCTGCGGGATGGCGACATCGGTCATGGCCTGAATGGCAAGTTTGGCGGCCTCGCTCTTCGAGCGCGTGCCGTGAGCGAGCACCGCCTCGGCGATCTGGTCTCCTACGCGCATGACGGGATTGAGCGCGGTCATTGGCTCCTGGAAGATCATGGCGATGCGCGAGCCGCGCAATTGGCGCATGGAATCGTCCGGCAGGTCGGCGAGATTGCGGGTTGCACCGTTCTCCGTAAAAAGAATCTCGCCGGAAACCTTTGCCTGCGGCGGGAGCAGCCGCATGATGGCGAGAGAGCTAATCGATTTGCCCGAGCCGGATTCGCCGACCAGCCCCAGAACTTCGCCGGGCGCGACGGTGAAGCTGAGATCGCGGACTGCAGGAAGGGTTCGTGCGGGGACAGCCGCCCCCGGCTGTGCAGCTCGCAGGGCGGCAGCGGGAAAGTCGATGTTCAGGCGGCGGACTTCGAGTAGCGAAGGCACGGTGTCATGGTAGCAGCGTGGCAACGGCGTCGCATCGCTGCGCTCGCCTGGACGACCCAGGCGACCGTCCCCACGCGAGATTTATTGTCGCGAAATTTATTGTCCTAAGATTAGCGGCAGGCCGTTCTTGTTGTTGCCGATTACTACCACTTTGGAGTTGGGGCTTTTCGCCAGGTTCTCGGTGGCTTCGATGCCTTTCCACTCGAGTAGCGATGGCGTTATGCCTTGAGCCACGATTTGCTGGAAGTCGCGGACTCCGGCGGCTTCAATGCGTTTGCGCTGCGCTTCCTGAGTTTCTTTTTGCAGGCGGAAACTCATGGCGAGAGATTCCTGCTCAGCCTGTTGCTTGGCTTCAATGGCGGCCTTCAGCGTGGCGGGCAGCTGGATGTCGCGCAAGAGGACTTTCTCTACGACCAGACCGCGCGGAGTAAGTTGAGCGCTGACCTGATCGAAAATCTGCTTGGCCACTTCTTCGCGTTCGCCAGTATAGAGGGCGTTCGCGGTATGCGAGGCAGTCGATTCTCGAATGGCTGAGCGAAGGGTGGGCTCGACCACCACGTTTTCGTAGTCGGCGCCGATTTTCTGGAAGACGTCCGAAGCGTGATCGGGATTGAGATGGTAAATCAGCGAAGTATCGAGGCTCATCATCAGGCCTTCGCTGGAAGGCACGCTGGCGGATTCTTTCAGAGTCTGCGTCTGGATGGAGAGCTCGTTATTCGTCTTCAGCGGATTGATTAAGTGAATGCCCTCGCTCAGAGTGTCTCCGGTTTGCACTTTGCCGAAAAGGGTCAGCACGCCAACATGCCCTGTACCCACCTTGGTTACACAACTGAATAGCAAAATCACAACCAGGAATGCGGCGATACCGAGACCGATCAAGCGGAAAAGTCCGCTGCCGCCGCCACCTTCAACAATTCTGCCTCGAGCGCTGTCGTAAATCGTCATAATAGTTTCTCCCTTTTAATCCGCTTCATTTTACGGCAGGCTAGTTAACAGCGTATTAACACTCGACCGCGGATTCGTAAGGCTGAATCTTCCTATTCCTTGCCGCATCTTTTATTCTTAGACCTATGAGCACGATTCACATTCCTACTCCTCTGCGGCAGTATGTGGGCAAACTTTCCAGTGTAGAAGTAACAGGCGCGACTGTGGGCGAAGCGATGACTTCGCTCGCGGCCCTGTATCCGGACGTGCGCAGGCACCTTTACACCGAAGATGGCAAGCTGCGCTCCTTCGTCAACCTGTATGTGAACGATGAGGATATTCGCTACCTGCAGAAGGAAGAAACCGCGGTGAAGGAGGGTGATAACATTTCGATTGTGCCTTCCATTGCCGGGGGCGCTGGAGTTTCCTCCACGTCCGAAGGCTCCACCGCGTCTGTCATCCCGAGCGGAGCGAGGGATCCTGGTTTCTGCCTGTAATCCTGAGTTGAGGAACCTATGGCTACACTCACTACGGAAATTCCAGTCACGCTGAGCAAGGACGAAATCCTGCGCTACTCGCGCCATCTCATCATGCCCGAGGTTGGCATGGAGGGGCAGAAGAAGCTGAAGGCAGCGCGCGTGTTGTGCATTGGCACGGGAGGGCTCGGGTCGCCGCTGGCTTTGTATCTTGCGGCTGCGGGTGTCGGTACGCTGGGGCTGGTGGATTTCGATGTGGTGGATTACACGAACCTGCAACGGCAGATTATTCACTCAACGGCCGACGTGGGGCGCAAGAAACTGGATTCGGCGGCCGAGAAGCTGACGGCGATCAATCCGTTTTTGAATATTAAGAAATTCGACACGCGATTGAGCAGCGAAAACGCGCTCGAAATTTTTCGTGACTTCGACATCATCGCCGACGGCACCGATAATTTTCCTACGCGTTATCTCGTGAATGACGCATGTGTGCTCACCGGAAAGCCGAACGTTTACGGATCGATTTTCCGGTTTGAGGGGCAGGCTAGCGTTTTCGCCACAGAGGATGGCCCGTGCTACCGCTGCCTTTATCCAGAGCCGCCACCGCCGGGGCTGGTTCCATCGTGCGCGGAGGGCGGTGTGCTCGGCATCCTGCCGGGGCTGGTGGGTGTGATGCAGGCTACTGAAGTGATCAAATTAATTCTCGGAGCGGGCGAGCCGCTGATTGGGCGGTTGCTGCTGATTGACGCGCTGGGCATGAAGTTTCGCGAATTGAAGCTAAGGAAAAATCCTGATTGCCCGGTCTGCGGCACGCATCCTACTCTCACGAAGCTGATAGACTACAACGAGTTTTGCGGCATTCGCGGGGAGGAGAAACCTGTGGGCAGTGGAGTTCCGGAAATTCAAGTGGAAGAATTGAAGCGGCGGCTGGACGCGAAGGAGGATGTGTTCGTCCTCGATGTGCGCGAGCCGCATGAATATCAGATCTGCAACCTGGGCGGACACCTGATTCCGCTGAACGATCTTCCGAATCGCGTACACGAACTGGATTCGAGCCGCGAGATCGTGGTGCATTGCAAGATGGGTGGGCGCAGCGCCAAGGCAGTAGCGTTCCTGCAGCAATCGGGCTTCAGCAAAGTTCACAATCTCGCCGGCGGAATTAATGCCTGGGCCGAGAGAGTGGACCCCAAGGTGCCGAAGTATTGATCGCAGTGGCTAGCGGCTCAGTTTTCAGGGGAGCGCTTTCGCGCTCCCCTTTGTTTTTTGTGGGACCGGCTGGATGCTTTCAGATTGCCGCTTTCTATTGACCGTCGGTCGCCTAAGGTTACATACAATTACTTGACAATGCGGCGGTTCAGCCCCACACTCCTTGCCGTAGCCTCTTCTCCAGTTGTTCTTCCCCCTGCCGAGGATGGCTGTACTCGGGCCCTTTAGCACAATCCAAAACATTGAGTGGGTTCTCGCGGGAGACCCATTTTAGGGAGGCGCATGAAGAAACTGCTCGTGGTCGTCCTATGCTTTGCAGTTCCAGTAATGGTTCTTGCGGGCGAAAACTCCTACAAAGTCACTTACGACGGAGGATCGCTGCCCGATAGAAAAGCTGGAACAGATATGAAATTGTTTATCGAGTCGAACCAAATTCGACTCGTGAAAGACAAAACTGAGGTCATAACAATTCCTGCGTCGGCGGTTACGGAGATCAGCTATGGGCAAGACGTTCATCGGAGGGTTGGCGCGGCGATCGGTCTTGCCATTGTCTCTTTCGGGATCGGCGCTCTCATGGCTCTTACAAAGTCCAAGAAACACTACGTCGGTTTGACCTGGGCCGATGGAGATAAAAAAGGCGGCTTTGCCATGCAATGTGACAAGAACGATTACAGGGGAGTTTTGGCGGGCCTCGAAGGCATTACTGGGAAGAAGGCTGTGGACTCCGACGCAATGACGGTGAAGAACTAGATTACACGACGTGCTGGTTTGCCCAACTAATGTCTCGAAGAAACAGGGAGCACTGTGTGTGCTCCCTGTTGATCCGATAATTTATTTGGCGTTACTACTTGCTCGATCCGGCCTGCATTCCCTCGCTGGCTTCGCCCAGCTCCAGAGCAAGCTTCTTGCCTTCGAAGCGGATGCCGGTCAGGGAATTGGGACCGCTGCCGCTTTCGCGGGTCAGCGCGGCAGTGTTGGCGGCGGGCGTCTGCAGGTCGATCACGTGCGCCGACGTTTTCGCCACAACGTTCTTGCCTTGCATAAAGCTAAGTTCTACGTTGGGACCGTCGCCCTCCCATTGAAGTTTGTAGCTTCCTGCTCGCAGCGTAGTTCCGTTCACGGTAACGGGATGGCTGAGTTGTAAACTGGCTTTGGTTGCGGCGAAGGCGCTCGAGCTCAGCACTAAGGCCAAACCCAACACCAAGGTTTTCGATGCTGTCGCGAATTTCATGACTGCTCCTTTTCTTTCCCGATCACGTCGGGAAACGGTTAGGGGCGGCCCGGTGCATGACTTCCGCGAGAAAACTTTTTGTTTTGCCGCGAATCGCCTACAATGCAAGCGCCGGGGTTCAGCCGATAAGCTCAGCGGACATTCCGCCGCGCCTGTCGCGCTGTGCACGGGGGTTTTCTCACCTGGGCCGCCAAACCGAAAGTGAGAGAATCCCCTGAACCCCGCAAGAATCTGCTGTGAAAATCCGGCCTCACCTCTCGGCCGGCAGTTTACTTCCCTGACTATTACGAAGTCTCTTCACCGAAAGTTCCGCAGACGTTATTCGATTGTTCTGGTAATTTCCTACACGTCTTTCCCACACGTTCTATGGACGGACATCCCGCATTTCTGGTAGCAGGATGCCGGCAAATTCATGTTCCAGAAATGGAACTGCAGGATGTTTGTCTGAAAGGGTACTAAGGGACTACGTGAGATTCGTCTTCGTAACGCCGCGCGTCAGCAGGAATCAGTGAGTTCTTACAAATGCAAACACTTGCTGCAGCCTGAACTTAATCCGCATCGCCGTGCTGCCGACTTACCGACCAAATGTCCGCTTGATCTTTTTCGAACGGGTAAAGGTGAACCATCCAGTTGAACACTACGGGATGAAAAGTTCCGCCAGCGGCATCGCAGGCTTCTTGCGTGGTGATCGATCCCTTTAAACCGAACTGCGGATGCGGCAACAGCCCTTCTCCGCGACGATCGGGAGGCGCGAGGCAGAAGTTCACGTGCTCATGCCATTGCGCCACGCTGAGTGGAATGCGCTCGTCGAGCTGATCTTCGTTGAGGCGCTTGGGTGCGGTGTACATCACGCCAATCAGTTTGTAATCTTCCCCGTGCTTTTCATACAGCAGCGAAGTCGGGTGCTCGGGATTGAAATGAAAGGCTGCTTCCTTCGCGTACTCATAGTTGGTGAAGTGGTACATCTTCTGCGGAACGTTGGGGAGGAAAATCTTGAAACCCTCGGCCAGCGCTGTGTGGTAATCGAGGTAATGCTCGGAGGCTTTGCGCGCCGCCTCGGCCACTTTCTGTGCCCGCTCCGCATCACCCGGCTTCGCCGGCCGTAGCGCCGTCATCTTCATGTGCGGGCCCATATCCATGTGGCCTTCCATGGAATGCATCGCGTGGGCTCCGGCTTCGCTGTCTTTATCTTTATCTGCAGCCATGGGCATGTCTTTCATCTGCATGTTCGACATGTCGTGGCCGGGCATATCCATGCCCGGCATGCTCGGCTGGCTGTTGCTGGCGGGCGCTTGCCGTCCCCAGCTAACGCTGGCTAAGAAGAGAAACGAGATCAGGATGATGATTCGGTTGCGCATGGCAAATCTCCGGACATTCTATTTCTATAAACACTGACGCAGAGAAGTTGTTTTCGCAAGAGGCCGGTGGTTACTGGAGATTACACAGGTAATCGCCAGTCGGGTATGAAGTTGGTTTTCAAACCGCTGCGCCCCTACTGCAACGGTGCAGAAACGTGTTCGTGAACGATCATCCACTTCCCGCTCTGATCTTCGAAGACTGCAGTCCAGCGGAAGTTGCCCATCTCAACCTTGCCGGCCTTCGTCGTCATCTCTTCTTTTACCGTCGCCGTCACCCAGACTAAATCTCCGTGAGGATGGATGGCGAGATCATCGTTCAAAGTGAAGCGCGCGCCTTTGTAACCGGAGAGGACGGCTTTCGCTCCGTTTCGATATTCGTCCCAACTGCTGTACTTCAGGGGAGCGATGTCGAAGAATGTATTTGGGCCGGTGGCATAGTATTGGGCTACATTATCGGGATTGAGAGCGGCCCAGCCGTCCCAAATTTTCTGCAGGTAGGCCTTGTCGGGAGCGGATGGTGTGGACTTCTTCGCAGCAGCCATCGGCGGTTGAGTAAAGCTCGAGAGAGTCAGCGCCAGCAGGCAGATTGAAATGGCGAGAAGGCGATTCATGCTAAATTTCTCCTTAAGTATTCATCTTGAATATTCATCTTGCGAATCGGCGAATTCTCGCACAGTAAAGTGGAATCCGCAAAGCACGCATTGACCGATTTCCACAGCACACGCTAGAATAGTTGAGTTTGCCTGTACTCGCCGACCCGTTCTGGGGACGCCTGCCTTGGCTGCTGAAACGCCGTGGCGGAAAACACAGCAAGCTTTCACGATATTTTGACGGAGGCAGACGTATGTACGCCGTTATCCGCGCCGGTGGAAAGCAGTACCGGGTGGCGCCCGGAGATGTAATTCGAGTGGAGAAGTTGGCTACGGGCACCGATGGCCAGGTGGAATTCCCCGAGATTCTGGCTGTGTCGGGCGGGGAAGGCCAGATCGGAAAACCGGAGGCGGGAGCGCGAGTGGTTGGCGAACTGGTGGAAGAAGGCCGCGGCGCGAAGATTCTCGTTTTCCATTACAAGCGCAAGAAGCAGTACAAGAAGCTGCGCGGCCACAGGCAGTCTTACGCTGCGGTGCGCATCACGGAGATTGCCTTTGACGGACAGAGCTTCAAGGCTCCGGAGTTGGCGAAGAAGCAGCACAAAGTGAAGAAGGCTGCGGCCGACGAACACGAGTTGGAAGGCAGTGCACCGAAGAAGCATGCCAAGAAAAAGGCAGCGCCGAAGAAGCATGCCGCTAAGAAAACTGCGGCGAAGAAGAAGAAATAATACGTAAGGACGGGCGAATTGCCCGTGACGAAAGATTTGACTGGCAACTGGCCACCGGAAGCTGATTTTTATGGCACATAAAAAAGGACAGGGTACTTCACGAAACGGGCGCGACTCGAACGCGCAGCGGTTGGGATTCAAGGCATTCGGCGGGCAGATCGTGCCCGGTGGGACGATCATCGTGCGGCAGCGCGGCACACCCGTAAAACCGGGACTCAACGTTGGCCGTGGCAAAGACGATACTCTGTTTGCCAAGGTTACCGGGCGCATCAAGTTCCTGAACAAGGGTTCGATGGGGAAGTTTGTGATGGTCGAACCGATGGAAGTTCTGGAGTAGTTCGCGCCCGCTTCGCTAGCATTTTTCGGTTAGCGTCCGCGCCAGCCTACTGGCGGATATGGAGCGCAAACCAGATTGGCTCGTTCTCGAATAGTGCGGGCAGCTCGAGACGAACATAAACGCCCCGAGAGCGGATCTGATAGTCCTTGCCGGTGAGCACCGTGGGAACCGAGAGCATGCATCGGTCGCCCAGACCGATCTTTTCCTTGAACGAGCCTGCCACGATATTGCAGACTTCGCCGATAGCGTCGCATTTCTGGGAGTCAGCTTGGTCTGAGGGGATTCCAAGCATCTCGGCAGCGATCCGCGTAGCCGACCCAAGGCCGCAGCGAAGGCTCAGGGTGGCACTGAGAGGACCGGCAATTCCAACCATGCCCGTGACCTCGGAAAGAACCATGTGGTCGCCGGTTTCTGGCGTGAGCACCGCGACTCCGAACATCATCAAGAAAACCTCGACGATAGTATTGCGGAGAATCGCCGACCAATCGCCTTGGGGAGCAACGGCGTCGGCGGGTTGCGCTTTTGGTATTGCAATCATCGCTGATTAGAAAGTAGTTCCAGTAAAGTTCATCGGCAGATTGTGGTGCAAGGATGAGGCTGCATTCTTAGGATTTTCAAATGTTTATTGATGAGGCAAAAATTCGGGTGAAGGCGGGCGACGGCGGCAATGGCTGCATGGCCTTTCGCCGTGAAAAATATGTTCCGCGTGGCGGACCATCGGGTGGCGACGGAGGCAACGGCGGCGATGTGGTCATGGAATCCAGCGAGCGCCACAACACGCTGGTGCATTTCCGTTTTAATCCCGAATACAAAGCGGAGCGCGGGAGACACGGCGAAGGCTCGAACAAGAGCGGCCGCGCCGGCGAAGACGTACTTTTAAAGGTTCCGGTAGGGACGATTGTCTACGACGAAGAAACTGGCGAGAAGGTGTTCGATTTTTCTGGTCCGGATCAACGCATGATCATTGCCCGCGGCGGACGCGGCGGACGCGGCAATGCTCGCTTTGCGACATCCGTGCATCAGGCTCCGCGCGAACACGAAGATGGGCGTCCCGGCGAAGAGCACAATTACCGCCTCGAATTGAAGTTGCTCGCGGATGTTGGCCTGGTCGGGTATCCGAACGTTGGAAAATCCACGCTGATCTCGCGCATCTCGGCGGCGCGGCCAAAAATTGCGGACTATCCCTTCACAACGCTGGAGCCTAATCTCGGCGTGGTTGCGGTCGGCGATCCGAACGACGAAATCAGTTTTGTGGTCGCCGATATTCCTGGATTGATCGAGGGAGCGCACTCCGGGTCAGGCCTGGGCACGCAGTTCTTGCGGCACATCGAGCGCACTCGCTTGCTGGTTCATCTTGTCGACGTGTCAGATGCGAGCGGCCGCGACGAAGTTGTGAAAGATGTCGAAGTGATTCTTGGGGAACTGGCCAGCTTTGGCGCTCACCTGGAAGAAAAGCCGATGATTATAGTCGCGTCGAAGATCGATGTGGCCAACAAAGATAAAATCGCCGCACTGAAGCGTTACTGCAAGAGACATAAGCTCAAGCTCTACGAGATTTCAGCTGTGACCGGCAAAGGCATCGAGGAACTCAAGTACGCCATGGCGAAAGAAGTGAACGCGCTGCGCGAGCAGGCGCAGCAGCAAGCCGAGGAAGCGCGCGAGAGCACAGCCACTGAATAAACGATCCCCCGCCGGGGGGAATCGTTCCCCGAGCTGTAGTTTCTAACTACCGCGGAGTGGCGGGAGTATTATCCCCAGCACCCGGAGTTAGCTGCGTGCCGATTACATCGCCGGAAACAATCATCTCTACGCGGCGATTCAGCTTGCGTCCGGCAGCTGTGCTGTTGTCGGCCACAGGATCCGCTTTGCCCATTCCTTGCGCACTCACGTTATTTATCGGAACGCTCGAACTCACAATATAATCGCGCACTGCTTCGGCGCGTTTTTCCGAGAGAGTCTGGTTATATTCGTCGCTGCCGATGGAATCGGTGTAGCCCTCAATCTGAAGTTTCAGATCAGGATAGGCGAGAACAATTCCGGAGATCCGAGCCAGGCGTTCGCGAGCTTCCGGCTTCAGCGTGTACTTGTTGAAGTCGAAGAGCACGTCAGGCATGCTGACGATCAGCCCGCGGGCAGTGTCGCGGGTTTGCAAAACCTGATTCAGCTGAGCCAGTAAACGGGCGCGCATTTCTTCTTTTTGGCGGATGGCGTCCTGACGCTGGCGGTCCGCTTCCTGCCGTTGGCGATCAGCCTCCGCTGCTGCTTGTTGGGCGGCGAGAGTCGCGGTTTCCGCCTGTTGCTGTTGCGCCAACGCGGCCGCTTGCTGGCGTTGAGCTTCAGCTTGTGCGCGCTCGGCTTCGGCACGGCGGCGCGCATCTTCGTCCGATTGAGCCTGAGCTTGCGCGGCTTGATCTTGCGCCGCTCTGGCGTCGGCCTCCGCTTTCGCTTGTGCTTCTTCGTGGGCGCGTCTTTCGGCATCGATGCGTTCCTGCTCTTTGCGTCGCAGCGTGAGCACGCGCGTGTCTTCTGCCATCTGTGTGGCGCCGCGAGCAGCGGTGCCAATGGGCGTGCGGCCCTGCTTGCGCTGGTAGTAATCCTCGGCGCGTTGCAACATGTCCTCGGCTTTGGCCAGGCCGTCGGGATCGTACTGCCGCGCTCCAGCGGCCTTCGCAATGACTACGGCGTTGCGAGCCTCGAGCAGATCGAGGGGAACACGCGCGTTAGCCTGACTAGAGGGAAGCTGGTCGGCAGGCACGTCAATGGTGTACTGCGCACCTTCAAGTACATCGAACTTGGCATCGATCGGTTCTTCGAACCCCTTGGTTTCCTGGCGGATAATATTTTCGGCAACGACCTTGTTGCTGGGATGCGTGACCGAATAATAAGGCTCGGCAGTCACGATCAACCCGAATGCCTGCAGATCGGTGGTGACATCGATCTTGTCTTTGCCATTCTCACCCGGCAGAACTTCGCCCAGGTTCACGGCGCGGCCTTCGGGAGTGATTGCCCACAGCACATAAGTAAGAAATTGGCCGCCGAAACTGGTGGCCGGCTGCATGTGCGTAAGTTCCACATTGATCGCGAGGCGCCCGGCTTTGCCGTCGACCTTGGCGTGCCCTTCGATCTGCGGCATCAGCTCAGTGCCGCGAAAGTCCACGGTAGTCGAGCCGCCACGATGGCGGTAATTCACGGCCTTAGTGGTGCGCGCGTAGACGTGCACGCGGAAAATCGGCATCTGATCGTTCTGTCCCGTTTGCTGGTTCATCTGCTGGGGCGCGGCATCTTGGCCATTGTCGGGCGGTTGCGCCGGGTGGGGAGCAGCGGGATAAATCGGCTGCGCGGAATTATCCTGCGCGAAAACTGCGGTTGAGAGCGTTACACACAAGAGCGCAATGAAGAGAATTCTGTTCATGGGGTTTTCCTTGTTTAGGCGAGTGTTGGATGAAGCCGAGTGGGCGTTGGTTGCTAAAAAGCTTAGGGGACGTCGCCGCGACGCCAACGCTTAACGGAAACTTAATTTGGACCGGAACTTAACTCAGGTCTTCGCCGAATTCAGGCTTGCGGCAGTTGCGAGCCGTGCTGGAAGTGATATTGCAGAATCTTTGCCGCCAAAGCGGGAGGCATTTCCTCTCCGACCGGCTGCACGGTGCGCACGATTTCTCCGCGGCAAACCACTTCGGTGGGTGACAGGCCAGCAATCTCCGCCGGCAGCACCAGATTAATTTCCAGCACAACGTTGGGCTGCAAAATGTCTTCCGCCTGAAACAGCAAGCCAGAGCGGCTGATGTTTCTGGTCTCACCGTCGTGCCAGTTTTTTTCGTCGAGACGACGGTATTTCAGCGGCAGGTGGAGCTGAAAACGCTGCGCGCGAGAGGCAGGTAATTCATGAAGGCCCTGTGCACTCGCGGCATGAGATGTGAGAACTGAAGTCGCATCCGCCGAATGAAGTGGGGTGGAATTGAGCACCTCGCGAACTCTGCTCTTCAGGTCGCGAAGGGTGAAAGGTTTCTGCAGCAGGCGCACTCCCGCATCCAGCGTGCCATTGCGCCCGATCACATTCTCCGTGTAACCCGACATGTAAAGCACTTTCACGTTGGGACGGATCTCAGAAATGCGCTGCGCCAGTTCGCGGCCATTCATGCCGGGCATAATTACGTCAGTCAGAAGCAGATGAATTACGCCTTCATGCGCCACCGCGATCTGCATCGCGACCGCTCCATCCGCCGCTTCAATCACTCTGTAACCTTGCTTCTCCAGGAATTGTCGCGCCAGATAGCGCAGGTTCGCCTCATCCTCAACGAGCAGAATGGTTTCCGCTCCCGGCTCAACGCTCGCAGATTCCGCGGCGACCGCAACCTGCAAAGGGCTTTCAACTGCTTCCGCAACGCGAGGCAAATAAATCTTGAACGTCGTGCCCTTGCCGGGCTCGCTGTAGACCCAGATGTAACCTCCGCTCTGCTTCACGATGCCGTACACGGTCGAAAGTCCGAGCCCCGTGCCTCCAGGGCCCTTGGTGGTAAAGAAAGGCTCGAAGATACGGGACTGGGTTTCCGAATCCATACCCACGCCAGTGTCGCTTATAGCGAGCATCACGTAATCGCCGGCTTTCAGGGACTCATGGAAGCGCGCCGACTCTTCGTCGAGCGAAATGTTTGAAGTCTCAATGGTCAGCCTGCCCCCGGAGGGCATGGCGTCGCGTGCGTTCACCGCGAGGTTCACAATGACTTGCTCAATCTGGCCGGCATCGGCGCGCACAGCACCAAGCCCGCTCGAGGGAGCCATGACCAGATCGATATCTTCCCCGATCATGCGGGTCAGCATCTTCAGGTTTTCTGTGACGACGCTGTTCAGGTCGAGAATTTTCGGGGCCAGCATTTGCTTGCGGCTGAAGGCGAGGAGCTGGCGCGTGAGCGAGGTGGCGCGTCCGGCGGCGCTGGCGATTTCCTGCGCCGGCCCGCGCAACGCCGGGTCCGAGCCCGTGCGTTCGAGCAGAAATTCCGAGTAGCCGGAAATTACCATGAGCAAATTATTGAAGTCGTGCGCAATACCGCCGGCGAGTCTGCCGATGGCTTCCATCTTTTGCGACTGCCGAAGTTGTTGTTCCAGGGCGCGACGCTCGGTCACATCTTCGGCAAAAAGTTCAAAAGTTCTTTCCTTGTTGCCGTTCGAAACCGTGCGGCCGGAAACGCGCACCACGATGACAGTGCCATCCTCGCGCTTCCACTCGGCAATCAGTGCGTTGAAAGGCGCGGCAGAACGCAGATAGTCCGCCAACTCGAACCATTGCTGCGTATCCGAATAGAGTGCCGCGAGGTGTTTGCCGAGCAATTCGCGCGCCGAGGAATATCCGAGCATCGTCATGAGCGCGGGGTTTGCATCCAGCAACCGCCCGGCAGAATCGCAGCGGCAAATGCCGTACGGAGCGTCAGTGACCAGGGACCGAAAATTCATTTCGGAGCGCCGCAAGCCATCCTGTGCGGCTCGCAATGCGGCATTGAGCCAGCAGATAAGAAGCGCCAGCACAACAAACAGCGCCAGCCGCATCATTGTCGACCGGTATTGCGCGGGCGTGTGCTCTCCGGTAAATGAAAAATAAGCGCTCACCGTGAGCGCGAACGAGGTCGCGACCAGGCCCGGCTTCCAGCCGCCATACCACGCGCTGACCATGACCGCGACCGCGAACACCGCGAGCCGACTCTCGGTGATGTTGGGAAGCAACAGTGCCGGGATGAGCGCCAGCGTGGTGCTGAGGATCGCCACGCCATAGCGGAGAATAGGCGCACGGGCGGGTTGGATGCGAAGTAGGGGGAGGGTTACCCGCATATAAGTATGATAGGGCCGCATCCTGAAATGCGCGAGATTACAGGAGTTCATTCCAGATTCTCGGCGAGGGAGTTTTTTCGGCGTTGGACTGTGTGGCGAACAGACCGAGCAACCATGAACCATCGGCCAATGCCCTTGAAAGCTGTTTTGTCGATGCAGTGGCGGGAAAATCGTTCGCAACCGGGCTTGCCAAGTAGGCCCGCAAACTAAGACACTAGGCGCGCATGAATATTGGATTGTTCGGCGGCACTTTCGACCCCATCCACCGCGGGCACCTGGCGCTGGCGCGAGCTGCACAGGAGCGCTGCAAACTGTCGCGCGTTCTGTTCGTGCCTGCGGGTATTCCACCTCACAAGCAGAGCCAGCCGCTATCGGCCTTCGCGCATCGCTACGCCATGATTGCTCTGGCGACGGCGCAAGAAAAAGACTTCGCGCCCTCGCTGCTTGAGGCACCTCAGGATGCCGGCCCGGGCGAAGCAGGCAAAGGCAAGGCGCGCGTAGCAAATCCCAACTACACCATCGATACCGTGGGACGGCTCAAGCAGTCATTGAAAAAAGCGGACCTGCTCTTCCTGCTAATTGGCATCGACGCTTTCGACGAAATTGCCAAGTGGCATCACGCCGAAGATCTGTTTCGTGAGTGTGAGTTCATAGTGGCAGGCAGGCCCGGCTATTCGCTTGCCGACGTCGCCAACGCGCTGCCGGAGAGCCTGCGTCCACGGCAGGAAGTTACGCGTCCATTTCAGAGGCAGGCTGCAACGGGAGACTTGGTTTTGAAGGGTGTAACGATCCATTTGCTGGACGAGGTTTACCAGCCGATTTCCTCCACGACAATTCGCGAAACCGCGGCAGCCGGAAAGCCGCTAGGACGCTTCGTCGAGCCTGCGGTCGCCGATTACATCAAAAAAATGGGATTGTATAAAGGTCGTTAGTCCTTCGTCGTTGGTCGTTCGCCAAAATAATCTGGCGCAGGCTGCATCCGCTAACGAGACCAACGCTTCATAGCGGCGTCGTTTACAATGGAAACTCTGCCCGGTTGGGCCAACGACCAACGACGAACGACTTAAGACGAACCCTGAATGAAAAAAACCGATTTGAAGCAACAGGTAACGGCGGCCATTCAGGCTTGCCTCGACAAAAAAGCGGAAGAACTTTCTATCCTGGAAATGGAAAAGGGGTCGGGCGCATTTACCGACTACTTTGTGCTGTGCAGCGGCACGAATCCGCGGCAGGTTCAGGCCATCGCGGACGAAGTAGAACTTCGCCTGAAGGCCACCGGTGTGCCCCCGGCGCACGTCGAGGGCTATAAGCAGGGCGAGTGGATTCTGGTCGACTACACTGACTTCGTCGTGCATGTTTTTTCCGAGAAGGCCCGCAAGTACTACGATCTCGAGCGGCTGTGGAAGACAGCCAAGCGGCTGGAGCCCACGGAATTGGCACCCAAGCCGCGAACGAAAGCTGCTCCAAAGGCGAAGACAGCGCCGCGCAAACGCGCAGCGACCGCCGCCTCTCGAAAGAAAGAGTAGTTCCCAATCTCACGGTCCGCGGTGCTCGCTTACGAAATTAGTGACGTCTCTTGCCTGCTCTGAAAATCAAAATCGCATGGGTCGGCAAGACGAAAGAGCCGGCGATTCAGTCGCTGACGGACGAGTACCTGAAACGAATTTCCCGCTATGCGCAGGTGGAAGCGCTGGTATTGCGGGATGAGAATGCTCTCCTGCAAGTCTGCGGGCTCCCCGCATCGGCTGCGGGGAGAAAACCGCGGAACGCCGGAAAATCAACGCTGGTATTGATGGATTCTCGCAGCAAACAGTTTTCATCCGAAGAGTTCGCGCATTTTATGGGAGACTACCAGGATCGCAATCCGTTGCCGCTAGTTTTCGCAATTGGCCCGGCTGACGGATTCAGCGAGGCCACGCGGGGAGCCGCGCAGCATTTGATTTCGCTTGGCAAGATGACGCTTACGCACGAACTGGCTCGCGTCGTTTTGCTTGAGCAAGTCTACCGGGCATTTACTATTTTAAAGGGGCATCCTTATCATTCTGGGCATTGAAGCAGCGCGGACCGAAGCGTGTACCTTAGTGCATTGCTCCGGTTGCGTGCCCCAGCTAAATTTGTTCGAGTAGACTTCAGATGTATCGATACCTCGGTCTAAATACTGGAGAGTAGTCATGAGAGATGTGATGGAATTGTTGCGGGCGAAAGAGCAAGAATTGTTGAAAGTGAAGCGGCAAGTCGAGGCTCTGCGCATTGCCGCGCCGCTATTAGGCAGCGAGCACGAGCCGACGCCTTCGAACGGACCCGCAATGTCCAAAGACTCGAATCAATTCGGGTAATCCTTTCGGATTCTTAAATCGCAAAAACCACGATTAAAACTTAGTCTGCCTAGGTCGCCATGTCTTTGACATGCGTGGCGATATACCAGGTGTTCCCGAACGGGTCGGTTACGGCTGATGTGCGGTCACCATAAGGCTGGTCCGCGGGATCCTGCGTAGATTTCGCGCCCGCGGCAAGTGCCCGCCGGTATACGGCATCGCAATCCGCCACGTACAGATAGAACAGGGCTGGCATGGGCCCATACTTGGTATGTGCGCCGAAAGGTTCGCCCATTTCCACCACCGAATCGCCGACTCGAATCTCCGCATGGTGCACCACACCATCCGGCGATGCGTACTTCGCTAGTTCCTGCGCCCCAAAAGCCCGCTTCAAGAACGTGATCACCGGCTCGGCCCGCAGCGGATGCAGATAAGCATTCACGTTGTTCAATCCCTTGGCAATGTAGCTCTCTCCCTTATGTGTGGCGATGTACCAGATGTTTCCAGCCGGATCCTTCACGCTGGCTGAGCGTTCGCCGTATTCCTGGTCGCGCGGTTCATCAATCGAAGTCGCTCCCGCCGCGAGTGCTTTCTTGTAGACCGCGTCCACATCCTCTACGTAGAGGTGCAGTGCGTGAGTTTTCGGCGTGGCACGAAACTCGTGTCCCGGAATGCCACCGCCCATCATCAGCATCGAATCGCCGATCCGCACCTCGGCGTGCAGTCCTCCCGCGGTGCCCACCGCGCTGAAAGTCTCTTCGGCTGCGAACGCCTGCTTCGCAAACTCCAGCAGCGCCGGACCATTCTCGGCTACCAGATACGGCGTGACCATGCGGAAGCCCTTCGGAATCGGATTCACCGCCGGCCCCTGGCTCGCAGCATCGCCTTTCGTCATCGCATTCATACGCCGGTGCATCTCTTCCACCGGCATCTCTTCCGTCATCGTGGACACACTCCACAAATATCCGAAGGGATCCCGGAGCGTTCCTTCCCGATGTCCGTAGAATTGATCGGCGATGGGAATTGCGATCTCGGCCCCCGCGCCAACAGCATGCGCGAAAAATTTATCCACGTCTGGAACATCGAGCGACATCATGACAGGAGAATTCCCCAGCGTCTCCGGGCTGAACCGATTTCCCTCCGGCCATTCTTCCGTCAGCATGATGGTCGAGTTCCCGATCAAGATTTCGGCGTGCGGAATTTGCCCTCCCACGTCGAAGCGCATTAGCTCCTTCGCCCCAAAGGCCTGCGTGTAAAACTCGATCGCCTTCGCGGCATCTTTGAAGGTCAGTCTTGGGCTGGCGCTCACCTGAACGGACGCAATCGGTTCGGCAACGGTACCCATAGTTTTTCTCCCCTCCAGCAATTCGGATTTAAGTCTCGCCTTGAACTCTTCGCTCGGTAGGTTTCGCAAGTCGACCGCTGCGCGCACCCAGCGGCCCAAAAAGTTACGGTAGAAAATGGACCTAAGCAGGGCGCTCCGAATAATACAAATCCTCCATAGCCTTCCGCACCTTCGCCGACACCGCTTCCATATCCCGCATCGTCAGCCCCGCAGTCGAGATCGGCTCGCCCACGCGCATCTCCAGTGGACGGCATTTTATGTGGTAGGTATTCATCGGCAGTAGTTCGTAAGTTCCCACCAGCGCGATTGGAACAATATCGACCTGCGCTTTGAGCGCGAGAAAAAAAGCTCCCGGCAGAAACGGCTTGATCTCGCCATCTGGAGTCCGTCCGCCCTCAGGGTAAATTACAAGTGGCATGCCGGCCTTCAAACTCTTCACCGCCGAACGAATCGCAGCAATCGAGTTCGTCGGCTTCTGCTGGTCAATGCAGACCTGCCCGGAGCGCTTCAACTGCCAGCCCACAACAGGATAGACCAACAATTCCTTCTTGAAAACGATGCGGAATTGAAACGGAAGATAAACGTAAAGAACCGGAATGTCGAGTGCCGAAGCGTGGTTCACCGCGTAGACATGTGGCTTCGAAGTATCGATCTTGTCGAGGCCCGTGACTTTCACCGGAGACAAGATGGTTTTCATGATAAGCCACGACCAGGCTCGTGAAAACCAATGCAGACGCCGGCCGGTGCGGTCGAACAATCCGCCGGGGAGCGCCGCCAATCCCAAAACGAAGGTGTAGAACCAGATCAGCGGATCAAGAATTAGATACGATCGCAGCCGGCTCAACCAGCCGTATGTCACCCCGGGAATGGCATGCGGACTTCCGCGCGGAGCGGCGGCCGGCGTGGCCGCCGCGTCTCCTTCCACTTCCACAGACGATGACGAATTCACTTCCTGCACAGTTCCATTCTAAACCGACGCGGGCGCTGCTTCAGACTTCAATTCCGATGCTGCGCATCACTTCGCCCACCAGATAAATCGAGCCGGTAATCACGACGACTGTTTCCGCCTTCGCCAGCGCTCGAGCCCGCTCCAAGGCTTGCTGCACGTCTTCGACGGCCTCAATCTCAACACCGGTGCGAGCCGCCGACTGCTGAATCTCTTCGGGCGATGCGGCCCGCGGATTCTCCGGTCGCGTAGCGATCACTCGATCCGCCAGCGGAAACAAAATCTCCGTCATCTCTGAGATTGCCTTATCGCGCATCGCGCCGAAAACAAAAATCAGCCGACGGTCTTCATACCACTGCGAAAGGGACGAACGCAGCGCCCACGCGCCCGCCGGATTGTGCGCCACATCAATGACCAGTTCAGGCCAACCCGGGCGAGCCGCGATCACCTCAAACCGCCCCGGCCACCGCGTCTCGCGAATCCCGCGCTCGATGCTCTTCGCCGCAATCCCGCCAAAGCCCTGCTCGCGCAACTCAATCGCCGCAGCAATCGCCAAAGATACATTGCGCAACTGGTGCCGCCCCACCAGTGAAGTCTCCACCAAAATCTGTTCGCCGAGAATCTGCAGTGGATAACGGTAAATGAATTTCTTTGCGAACTTTGCGTCTTCCTTAGCGCCCTTTGCGGTTAAAAGCTTTTCGTCTCCGCTGCGACGCTCTTCTGTGCAAGGCACCAGGTACTCAGGACTAGCAGGCGAAACCGGCGGCACATAAGGAACCGCGTTCACCGCCCGCGCTCCAACATCGAGGATCGTATTCCCGATCACGTCATTGGCCTCAGGCTGCTGCGGCAGAGTCACCACCGCGCCGCCCGCGCGAATAATTCCAACCTTCTCCCGCGCAATCTCAGCCACCGTATCGCCGAGAAACTTCTGATGATCGAGCGAAATGTCAGTGATCACGCTTACGCGAGGCTCTACGACATTCGTCGCATCCAGGCGGCCGCCCATGCCCACTTCGAGAACCGCCAGCTCAACTTTCTCCCGCGCGAAATGCTCGAAAGCAATCGCAGTCATCATCTCGAAAAAACTGGGATGCCACGGCAACTCGCCCCGCTCCACGAGCTCGTCTGCGACTCGATCCACCTCACCATGGAGCGAAGCAAAATCGTCGTCGCCGATCTCTTTGTCGTTGATGCGGATGCGCTCATTGATCCGCACCAGATGCGGCGAAGTGTACAGACCCGTTTTCAATTCTGACGCCCGCAGGATCGAGGCCAGCGTAGCCGCAGTCGATCCCTTGCCATTGGTACCCGCGATCAGCACGCTAGGAAAACGGCGCTCAGGATGATTCATCGCCCGCAACAACACGCGCATGTGCGCGAGATCGAACTTACGCGAAGGCGTCTGCGCCAGTTCGTGGCCAAGCGCAAACATGCGTGCTACTGCGGTTTCGTAGGACATAGCAAAGCTCTCAGCTCAGATGCTTGCCGTCCCGAGCGAAGCGAGGGATCTCGGTCCCTGCCGGGCGCTATGAGTAGCGACACCGTGGGCAGAAACCAAGATCCCTCGCTTCGCTCGGGATGACATCACAGTTAGGAGGTTGAGACGGCTGACGGCTGACGACTGACGGCTGCAGTCATGAAATCCAGCGCCCGCGCAATATAAGGCTTCATTTCCTTGCGATGCACCACAGCATCCAGCATGCCATGCTCCAAGAGAAACTCGCTGCGCTGAAAACCCGCCGGCAATTTTTGACGGATCGTCTGCTCGATCACACGTGGGCCAGCGAAGCCAATCAGCGCGCCGGGTTCGGCGATATTCAGATCTCCCAGCATGGCAAACGACGCCGTGACGCCCCCGGTAGTCGGATCAGTCAACACAGAAACATACGGAACCTTCACCTTATCCAGCCTCGCGAGTGCCGCCGAAATCTTGGCCAACTGCATCAGGCTGATCACGCCTTCCATCATCCGCGCCCCGCCCGACGCCGACACAATAATCAGCGGAGTCTTCGTCTCCGCCGCGCGCTCAACCGCCCGAGTAATCATCTCGCCGACCACCGCTCCCATGCTGCCGCCAATGAACGCATACTCCATTACGCTCGCGATCACAGGCCGTCCCAGCAATTTGCCTTGAGCGTTGATTACCGCATCCTTCAACCCCGTGTCGTGCTCCGCTTGCCGCAGTCGCGATGAATACGCTTTCAAATCGACAAACTTGAGCGGATCGGTCGATGAGAGATTCCCGTCGAACGTCTCATACTGATTGTCATCCAGCAGCAGCGCCAGCCGCGCGCGCGCATCGATGCGAAAGTGTTTCTGGCACTTTGGACACACATTCAAATTCTCTTCCAAATCTTTTTTCCAGATGATCTGCCGACAGCCTTCACACTTCACCCACAGGCCCTCAGTACGGACCGTCTTCTTCCCCGAATTATCCAGATCCCCGGATTCGCGCTTAAACCAAGCCATAAGAATTTGGCGATTGAGCGATTCTGTGATTTTGCGATTGAAAATCGAATCGGGAGGCTTAAACAATCGCCCAATCACCCGATCGCGCAATCACTCAATTTCAGTACTCAATTCCCCTCTGCGCCATCACGCCCTTCTCGTACGCATGCTTTACCTGACGCATCTCCGTCACCGTGTCGGCGGCCTCGACAATTGTGGGGTGTGCGTTCCTTCCCGTCAAGATGACATGCACCATCTCGGGTTTGCTCTTCAGGCTCTCGACCACCTTGGCGGGGTCGAGCATGCCGTAACTGATCGCATAATTGATCTCATCGAGCACCACCAGATCCCACTCGCCCGACTGGATCGCCTTCTCGCCCTCGGCCCACGCCTCTTCCACCATCTTCACATCTTCCGGGTCGGGCTTTTCGGCGCCCACTTTTACAAAACCTCGGCCCATCTGCTTCATCACGAACTTGTCCCCGAAGGTCTTAACCGCATCCAGTTCCCCGTAATGCCACGAACCTTTCAGAAACTGCAGCATAAGCACGCGCATCCCCTGGCCCACAGCGCGCAAGGCCGTACCCATAGCCGCGGTCGTCTTCCCTTTTCCGGGCCCGGTGTTCACGATGATAAGTCCGCGGCGTACGTCTGTCATTGGTTGCGAAGGCTTGATTCTACTAGAAAGAACAGAGGTCAGGGCGGTGTTCGGTGGTCAGCGATAAGTGGCCAGCAATAAGGTCGAGGCCGGGGATATTATGGGCAGGATGGTTTTGCTAGCCACTGACCACTGACCACTGACCACTTTTTTCACTCTTTCCACGGAACTTGTGCATCCAAACTTGCGTACCCGGGTGCAAGCAGATCTCTGTCCGCTGACAAACAAGGGAGGTCTCGTCGTGATCAACAAATGTGTCGTGTTGTTGTTCTGCGCGCTCGCCGCATTGCCTGCATTCTGCGGTCAGCATGTTGCCCTGCATCCCCGCTCCGGTTTCGACTCCGGCGAGCAGGAAACCATCCGTCAGATCGTCGACATGGAGCGTCAGTCCAAGGACGCCAGCCTCCACCGTGATGCCGACTTCCCCTCACGCACTCTCGCCGAGGACTACGTCGCCATCACCCCGCTCGGCCAGGTCACCACCAAGCAGGAAACCATCACTGCCCGCCGCAGCGGTCAACTCCGCTACGAAGCCATGAATGTCACCGACATGGTTGTACGAGTCTATGGCGACACCGCCGTAGTCACCGCCCGTGCCGACGTGAAAGGCCAGCAGCTCGGCGAAGATTTCAGCGGACCTTATCGCTACACTCGCGTCTGGGTTCGCCGCAACGGACACTGGCAAGCCGTCAGCTACCAGGCCACAGTCACGCAGTAAACGCTGGCTCACAGTTTGACCCTCCCCACTCCCTCCAATAAACTGAGAGGTTCAGTACACCCGCAGGTTTTCAACTTATGGCAGACAGCATTCATGTGAAGCTCCCCGACGGGAGCGTGAAGGACGTTCCCCAAGGCACCACCGCGCTCGACATTGCGAAGTCCATCAGCCCGCGCCTCGCGGATGCGGCTTTAGCGGCCAAAACCAATGGCGACCTCATCGACCTCACCCGGCCGCTCGAAAAAGACACGGACCTGCGTCTCTTGACCGAGAAAGATCCTGAGTCCCTCGACGTTTACCGGCATTCGTCCGCGCACCTGCTCGCCGCAGCGGTCCTCGAACTTTTTCCCGAGACCAAGCTCGGTCACGGTCCAGCGACCGAGAGCGGATTCTTTTACGATTTCTACCGGCCCACGGCCTTCACTCCGGAGGATCTCGAAAAAATCGAGAAGAAGATGCAGGAACTGGTGCAGCAGAACATTCCATATGCGCGCGAGTTTCTTCCTCGCGACCAGGGCCTCGCCGAGTTCAAAAAAGAAGGCGACTTCATGAAGTGCCATTTCATCGAGCAATTCACCAAGCCCGATGAAAAGATTTCCATCTACCGCACCGGAAAGTTCGTCGATTTCTGCCGCGGCCCGCACATTCCGTCGACCGGCAAGATCAAGGCGTTTAAGCTGCTCAACATCGCGGGCGCGTACTGGCTGGGCGATGAAAAGAATCCGCAACTGCAGCGCATTTACGGGACTTCCTTCTTCTCGAAAAAAGACCTCGACGCGCATATGCAACAGGTGGAAGAGGCGAAGAAGCGCGACCACCGCGTGCTCGGCCAGCAACTCGATCTGTTTTCGATTCAGGAACTCGCCGGGCCGGGGCTGATTTTCTGGCATCCCAAGGGCGGCATCATCCGCAAACAGATGGAAGACTGGATGCGCGAGGAGTATCTGAAGCGCGGCTACTCGCTGGTCTACACGCCGCACGTGGCGCGGCGGCAACTTTTCTACACCTCGGGACACGAGGGCTATTACTCCCAGAACATGTTCGACGCCATGGAACTGGACGACGCCGAATACCGCCTGAAGCCGATGAATTGTCCCGGCCACATTTTGATTTATCGCGACTCTCTGAAGTCCTATCGCGATCTCCCGGTGCGGCTCGGCGAACTGGGGACGGTCTACCGTTACGAGCGCTCCGGAGTGATGCACGGCCTATTGCGGGTTAGGGGTTTCACCCAGGACGACGCGCACATTTTCTGCACGCCCGAGCAGATTGAAGATGAGATCGCGAGCTGCCTCGACTTCGCCCTGGACGTGCTGAAGGATTTCGGCTTCGACAAATTCCAGACCGAGCTTTCCACCTGGAATCCCGACGACCGTAAGAATTTCGTAGGCAGCGAAGAGCAGTGGATTCACGCCACCGAATCGCTTGAAAAAGTATTGAAGGGCAGAAATATCGAGTACAAGACCATCCCCGGCGAGGCGGCGTTTTACGGGCCGAAGATCGACATCAAGCTGGTGGATGCCATCGGCCGTCTGTGGCAACTTTCGACGGTCCAGTTCGATTTCAACCTGCCGCAGCGCTTCGGCCTCGAGTACGTCGCCGAGGATGGTTCACGCAAGCAGCCAGTCATGGTGCATCGCGCACTCTACGGATCGGTCGAGCGTTTCTTCGGCGTCCTGATCGAGCACTACGCGGGCGCGTTCCCGGTGTGGCTGTCGCCGGTGCAGGTGGCGATGATCCCCATCAGCGAGCGCCACGCGGAGTATGCGAACAAGGTTGCGGATCAACTCAAGGCCATCGGAGTGCGCGTGGAAGTAGATGCGCGCAACGAAAAGATGAATGCCAAGATCCGCGAGCATGCCATGCAGAAGGTCCCGTTCCTGCTGGTCGTCGGAGACAAAGAAGCCGAAGCCGGCAAAGTAAACGTCCGTACGCGCGGAAAAGAAAAAACCGAAGACATGGCTGCCGCCGACTTCGTAGAGAAAATCCGCAAGCTGATCGCCGAAAAGACTGCGGCGCTGTAAGGGCCGCTGTAAGAGCGAAAGAGCCAAAGGCCATAAGAGCTAATGTGGGGACAGCCGTCCCCGGCTGTCCGGAGAGCGCAGCTCGCCTCCGTAGGCATGTGTCGATGTACCATGTCTGCGTGCATGAACTAGCGGAGGTTTTGCTGGCCCACATTCGGCGCGACGAACTTCTCCGCGCCGGAGACCGCCTCGGGATCGCAGTTTCCGGCGGCATTGATTCGGTCGCGCTCCTGCGCCTGCTGCTCGAATTACGTCAAGAACTCGGCATCGTCCTCTCCGTCGTTCATTTCAACCACAAGCTGCGCGGAGCCGAATCCGACGCTGACCAAGAGTTTGTAGCGCAGCTGGCTCGTGAGCACGAACTGCATTTTCATGCTGCGAGCGGCGAAGTAGCGCAGCTTGCTGCCGACGAACACAGCGGCCTCGAAGCGGCCGCGCGCGAACTCCGTTACGGATTCTTCCGCCAGCTTCTGGAAGCAGACGAGGTCGATGAGACAGAGCCGCAATCTGACGGAGAGCCGAACGCCACATCTGTAGCTAACCCGCTCCCAAATTCGCACCTGAACAAAATCGCCACCGGCCACACACTCGACGACCAGGCCGAGACTGTGCTAATGCGCCTGATCCGAGGCACAGGACTTCGTGGACTAGGAGCAATCCATCCCCGAATCCTGATCGAGCAAGAAGATGGCGAAAGCCACGGCGAAATCATCCGCCCGCTGCTCGGCATCCGGCGGCGCGAGCTCGAAGAATATCTCGAAGACATTAAACAGCCGTGGCGAGAAGACTCCACCAACGCCGACGCCAAGTTCACTCGCAACCGCGTGCGAAGTCTCGTGCTCCCATTGCTCGAGCGCGAGTTCAACCCGACGGTGGTCGAGAATTTCGCCGAACTAGCCGAGATCGCCCGCGACGAAGAAGATTACTGGGAGAACGAAATCTCCGGCTGGCTCGGCACCGTGGTCCAATGGTCCGAGCCCGCATGGACGCGCGAAGTCCAGGACATAAGTTTCGTCCAGATCGCGCCCGCAGGCGGCGGACCCGACGAGTGCCTCCCGATGGATTTGAGCCTACGCTCGCGAATCGCAGCAGCGCCCTGGCTAGCGATGAACGCGTCCGTCAGCCGGCCGTGGCTGCTCACCGAGCCCCGCGCCGTGCAACGAAGAGTAATAAAAGCAATCGGCGAGCAATCCGGCATTCCGCTCGAGTTCAAGCACATCGAAGAAATCCTGCGGTTCGCCGCCGAAGACGGCCCCACCGGCAAAGAATTGTCTCTTCCGCTGAACTGGAAAATTCGCCGTGAGCCTGAGGCCATGATCTTCATCACGCCTGACCTGCGCCGCAATCAAGATCCGATCCCCGACTACGAATACACGCTGCCGATCCCCGGTCGCGTCTTCGCCTTCGAAGCGGGCGGCATCATCGAAGCCCTGCGCATCCCTCCCGAGCAGCCCGCGGAGTATAATCCGCAGCAACTTCTTCGTGCAGATCTTCTCCGTGCAGATCTCTTGCCCGCACAATTGATCGTGCGGAACTGGCGTCCCGGAGACCGGTTTTTTCCGGCGCACACGAAGTCGCCGAAGAAGATCAAGGAGTTGCTCCAGGAAAAGCACGTGCCGCAGCCCGAGCGCAGGCTCTGGCCCGTCGTTACAAGCGGAAACGAAATTGTATGGATGCGCGGTTTCCCGGTTCCCGCAAACTTCCGCGCAAAGGCCGGAGAGGAAGCAGTCCTGATTGCATTCCTGATTAAAGAAACGCCATGGGGAGTTGAGACGCACTCGATCTAGAAGGGCATGCCACTTCATGAATGAACTAAAAATGAACGAGCCGAAAGTCGAGGTACTTCGCCAGGTCATTGCTGCCGAGCAGATCCAGAAGCGGGTAAAGGAACTCGCGCGCCAAATCTCCGACGACTATCGCGGACAAACCGTCCAGGCCCTCGCCGTCCTCGAGAACGCATTCATCTTCATGGCCGACCTCGTCCGCGCCCTCGAGGTTCCCGTGGTCTGCCAGTTCATCAAGCCCAAATACAGCAAGCAGCAAGGCGCCCAGGCCGAGATCGTCGAAATATTCTTCAGCCACGAACCCGATATTCGCGGCCAGCACATCCTGCTCGTCGAAGGCCTCGTCCATTCCGGCGTGACCAGCGAGTTTCTGATGAACGACTTACGTGCTAGAGGCGCAGCTTCGGTAAAGCTGGTAACGCTGCTCGACCGCCAATCCGCCCGCCGCGTCGCCCTGCAGCCCGATTATTTCGGCTTTTTAGTGGATGATACTTTTCTCATCGGCTATGGTTTGGGCGCGGTCGAGCAGACCAATCGCAATATCCCGTATCTTGCCGCAAGCCCAGTCCCGCAAATGACTTAAGTTATCGAGCGCGCGACGCCCCTTTTTCTCCGGGAAAAGGTAGAATAGTGTCGTTAGGGATTTTCCCTAATCCGAAATTGGCGGAACGGCATCTAAACGAATAGCAGAAGCCTCGGCGCTTACGTGTCGAACCCCGGTTTCTTCAGGAGCTTTTGGTGAATTCAACTGTAAAGACCGTACTCTTCTGGGTGGGAATTGGCGTGTCTGCCCTCGTGTTGTGGACCGTGATTCAGCAGGGCCGCAACTCGCAGAAAGACGCCGATGTGATCTTCTCCCAATTCCTGAGCGATGTGGATCAGGGCAAAGTGCATGACGTTACCGTGGAAGGCCAGACGGTGCGCGGCAAATTCGTCGACGGCTCCGCCTTCCATACCATGGTTCCGCCGAACTATCCCGACATGTTCAAGACCTTTAAGGACAAAAACGTCGGGGTCACCGTTAAGGATGCCAACGGCGGAAGCTGGCCGCTGCAGTTGCTCGGAACATGGGCGCCGCTGATTCTTCTGGGCGCGCTCTGGTTCTTCATGATCCGCCAGATGCAGACCGGCGGCAATAAAGCGCTGTCGTTCGGCAAGAGCCGCGCTCGCCTGCTCTCCATGCAGCAGAAAAAAGTTACGTTCAAAGACGTGGCCGGCGTGGAAGAGGCCAAGGAAGAACTGCGCGAAATTATCGAATTCCTGCGCGAAGCGCAGAAGTTTCAGAAACTCGGCGGCAGAATTCCCAAAGGAGTGCTGCTCGTCGGGCCTCCCGGAACCGGCAAAACGCTCTTGGCGCGTGCCGTCGCCGGCGAAGCCAACGTCCCGTTCTTCTCCATCTCCGGTTCGGACTTTGTCGAGATGTTCGTAGGCGTTGGCGCAAGCCGCGTGCGCGACTTGTTCGAGCAAGGCAAGAAGAACGCGCCCTGCATTATTTTCATCGACGAAATTGACGCCGTCGGGCGGCATCGCGGCGCTGGCCTGGGCGGTGGTCACGACGAGCGCGAGCAAACGCTGAACCAGTTGCTGGTCGAGATGGATGGCTTCGAATCCAACGAAGGCGTAATCCTGATGGCGGCCACAAACCGCCCTGATGTGCTCGACCCCGCATTGCTGCGCCCCGGACGCTTTGACCGCCGCGTAGTAGTGAGCCGTCCCGATGTCCGCGGGCGCGAAGAAATTCTCCGCGTGCACACCCGCAAAATTCCTCTCGCTGAAGATGTCGATCTCACCGTGCTGGCGCGCGGCACACCAGGATTCTCCGGAGCCGACCTGGCCAACATGGTGAACGAAGCAGCACTGGCCGCAGCGCGTCAGAACCGCAAGGCCGTGCTGATGTTCGACTTCGAAGTAGCCAAAGATAAAGTCCTGATGGGTGTGGAGCGCAAGTCGCTGATTCTTTCCGACGACGAAAAGAAGGTGACCGCGTACCACGAAGCCGGACACGCGCTGGTGGCAGCCAAGCTCCCAGGCTCAGACCCAGTCCACAAGGTCACGATCATTCCCCGCGGAATGGCTCTGGGTGTAACCATGCAGTTGCCTGTCGACGACCGCCACAACTACACCCGGGATTATTTGAAGACCGACCTCGCGATTCTGATGGGCGGCCGTCTCGCCGAGGAATTGTTCCTCAACCAGATGAGCACAGGCGCGGGCAACGATATCGAGCGTGCCACCGAAATGGCGCGCAAGATGGTCTGCGAGTGGGGCATGAGCGATCTTGGTCCGCTGACCTTCGGCAAAAAAGAAGAGCAGATCTTCCTTGGCCGCGAGATCAGCCAGCACCGCGACTACAGCGAAGATACCGCCATCAAGATTGATGGCGAGGTCCGCAAGTTGGTCAACCACGGATACGAAACGGCAAAGGGCATCCTCGAAGGCAATCGCGATACGCTGCAGAAAATCGCTGCGGCTCTGCTGGAGCGCGAAGTGCTCGATGCCTCCGAAGTCTTGCTGCTGGTGGATGGCAAGGAATTGCCTCCGATGAAGTCGCCAGCCAAACCCGATGACGGCGGCGGCGTCCAGCAAGTGCTGAAACCAGAGCCAGGCCGAGGCATCGCCAAGGGCGGAGAGAGCCCAGCAAGAGCCTAAAAACAGCCGCGGCCAAGACGCGACAAGTCTTGGCGGCAAAATTGTCATCGAGCATTGCCATCCAACACTGTCGTCCAGAGCAAAGCCGCTCTTCAGGCGCAGCGATGGATCTCCCGCCAAACCGGCCCAAAGCGTAAGCCAAACGAGACAAACCTGCGCCCGCCGAAACCCTGGGGATCCGCTCGACAGCCTTAAACAAAAGGAATTGCCCGAAGCCCGAAAGCCGACGCCCGAAGCCCGCTATTTAAGCTTCTCGTATTCCGCCCGCGCAGTCTTCAAGACAGGAACATCCGCGTCCGCATCTTTCCACACTGCAAAGAAGTCCTGATAAGCCCCCTTAGCTTTCCCCGTTTCTCCCTGCAAAGCATAAGCGCGCCCCAACCCCAAATGAGCCAGCGAATAATTCCAGCCGACGGGATCAAGCCCGCGATGGTCGAGGATCTTCTGATACTCCGCCGCCGCCTTGGCTCCATCGTGCAAGCGCAGAAAAGCTTCGCCGCGAATGAAGTTGATTCCCAAGTTGCCCGTGCTCAATTCATAAGGCCTGGCCGATTCGAACTCCGCAACCGCCTGCTCGGGCTGATTGTGTTGCAGGCTGATCGCGGCTCGCACCGCCGGCAGGTGCACCTGATGCAGCAAGGTATAGTACGGAAATTCTTTGTCCAGTCCCTCCGCCAGCTTCTCGGCCTGGGCCGTGTCCCCGATGCGGGCAAACAAACGCGCGGCAGTCGTTCGCGAATTCACATTCTCAGCAATCGCGAGCGCCGCATTCATAGTCTGTCGAGCTTCTTCCGGAAAACCAACCGCGGCATCGCAACCTGCCTCGGCCCCCAGAATCGCTGCCCCGTACTCCTTGCGTCCCTGAGCCTGCGCCACAGTCACAGCTCGGGCATAGTTTGCCCTCGCCTCTTTTATTTTTCCCTGCGAGCATTCGCCCGCCGCGCGGACCAATCCTATGACCGGCTCCTGCACTTTACCGGTTGCCTGCTCCACCTCCCGCTGCATGCCGTCGTCGTCCCTCCGAATGAACGCTAGCTGGTACAGCGCGATATGCACCGACCACGGCTCGGCTTTCTGCGCGATGGCCTGCTCCGCCACTGCCTTCGCTTCGTCGTAGCGATTCAGCGCCATATAGGCGCCCGTCAGGTTCGCATAGGCGTAAGGGTCTTTCGGATTAAGCTTCAGCGCTTCGCTCGCGCTGGCCATTGCTTTCTCAGGCTGCCCATCGGCTGCCTCTACCAGGGCCAGGTTGTCCCGCGGAATCGTGTCACGGGGATAAGCCTGAATCCATTGCTCAAGAATCTCGATGTCTTTGTCGTCCTGTCTCCGGTAGGTTCCGTAGTAGTGAGAAGAAATGTAAAATCGCTCCCGCTCGCTCGCTCTCTCTTTTGCGTCAAATGCCTTTTGCAGATACTCTGAGGCCTCCTGCAGATGGGTCCTGTTGTTATAGACCACACCCAGAGTGGCCAGCGCCATGGCAAAGTTCGGGTCCAGTTCCGTAGCGCGTTTCAAGTGTGGAATCGCAGCCTCGTCGTTGAACTTTGTGTGCTCGGCCTCACCCAGGCTGAATTCCTTCAAAGCCTCCAGGGACGAAGTCGTAGCCGCTTCCAACGGAGTATCGAACTTCTGCACCGATCCAATGGATTCTCCCAGCTTCCCCCGCAAGCTCGATGCAGCTTTGTCCAGCGACTTCAGCACCTGCTCCTTGCTGTCGGCCTCCACCTGCTCACGCGCCAGCGAGTCGCCGTTCTGCGCGTTCACCGCTTCGAGCGTAACCACGTAATGGCTGCCCAGGCTCGAAATCGATCCCAGCATCATCGCCTTCACGCCCTCGCGCTGGCAGATTTCGCGCGCCAAGTCGCGCGTCACCCGCTCGTCGCCGGACCGTCCCATAAACTTCAACGCCTGCCGGATTCGAGACTCCGGAAGAATGTTCAGATAAGGAGACTGCTCCAACTGCACCGCCAAAGCCTGCTTCAGTGTGCCATCAAAAACCGCATCACCCGTGGTGTTGACGAAGTCAGCCAGCAGCACGCTGTCTTTTTCTGTTAGCTTCGAGGATTTTATTGATCGAAGATATAATCCTCCAGCAATAGCAGCAATCAGAACGATCAGAGCCACTCCAGCCAAAATCTTCCAAGGCTTCTTCGCGGCAACCGCGGGAACCGGCGCGGCACTAACGGCACTAACCACGCTCGCAGAGGGAGCCGCAGCAGGCACCACTCTCGACGAACCAGACGCTTGCACCGGAACCACAGCCGCACCAACTTGTGTCCCCGTATCCTGCGAAACCGGGACAGCCCCCGAGTGAGCCGTCCCCGAATGCCCGCTGCCTGTGTCGCGCTTCAACCGCTGCAGGTCCGCGCGAATATCCGCCGCATGCTGGTAGCGCAGGTTGCGATCCTTCTCGATTGCCTTGTTGATAATGTCTTCCAGCTTCACCGGCAAATCAGGATTCATCCGCAACGGCGAAACTTGAGCGCGATCCAGAATGGCCTGAAAGATCAGCGCAGAAGTCTCTCCTCGAAACGGCAGCGTCCCCGTCGACATCTCATACAGCACCACGCCGAAAGAAAAAAGATCCGTGCGCGAATCCAGTTCTTTCCCCTTAGCCTGCTCCGGCGACATATAAGCGACGGTGCCTAGAGTCGAGCCGGGGCTGGTTAAGTGGTCCTCGATCGCCACATCGGTCGCCGCCGTCGCTTCCAGTGGCCGTGCCGACGCAGCGGGAGTCGTCGTCACCTTGGCCAGTCCGAAGTCCAGAATCTTCGCGTGTCCGCGCTTCGTCACAAAAATATTTGCGGGCTTAATGTCGCGATGAACAATGCCTTCCGTGTGCGCCGCATCCAGCGCGTCGGCAATCTCGGTCCCCAACTCCAGAATATTTTCCAGCTCCATCGCGCGCGCGCCAATCGCATGCTTCAACGTGTACCCATCAAGAAATTCCATGACCAGGTAAGCGCGCCCATCTTCTTCGCCAACGTCGTAAATCGTGCAAATATTCGGATGGTTCAACGCAGACGCAGCCTTAGCCTCGCGCCGGAAACGTTCCAGCGCCATGCGATCCTGCGCCAGTTCTTCAGGAAGAAACTTCAGGGCGACGAAGCGTCCCAGGCGCGTGTCTTCAGCCTTGTAAACCACGCCCATGCCGCCGCCGCCAAGCTTTTCGATGATGCGGTAATGCGAGAAGGTCTGATCGAGCAAGAGATGCTCCGTCGTCAGTCAGCCATGCTAAAGCCCATCGTCAGGGAAGTCAAAACTGACTCATCTAGCGCCGGCGTCCCGCCGGCTTCCGGGTGCAGACTGTCGGTTACTAAAGAATTCTAGGGGGTTACGCTGGCGCAGGGCCTCAAGCTATAATGGTTTAGTGATGTTGGCCGCTAGCGATGCTGCGCAACAAATCCAATTCGCTTCCGTTTTCGAATCGGCCCGAGTGCTGGCTGCATTGCCTCGTGTGTCCACGCCGCTATCGAGCCAACCTGCCATCACGCCTGCGTCCCAGCCTCTTCGCTAGCGACTAATAAAATCCTCCGCCTGATTCGCCTCGACCTACGTGTGCCTGAACCAGAGCCGCGTGTCCCGAGGTTGCATTCACTGACAACCGGCAACTGGCAACTGACAGCTGCCTTCAGGAGGATTCCCATGACCACGAAGACCACGACCGCGACCGCTCCCGAAAAGATCGCTCCAGGAAAAACTATCGGACCGAAAATCAAGACCGCCCTGCCCGGGCCGAACGCCCTGCGCGTACTCGCGGGCGACGAAAAATATATTTCACCTTCCTACACTCGCTCCTACCCACTCGTGGCCAAGAGCGGACGCGGCATCGTCGTCACTGACGTCGATGGCAATGAGTTCTATGACTTCTCCGCCGGCATCGCCGTGACCTCGACCGGCCACTGCCATCCCGAGGTGGTCGCGGCGATTCAGAAGCAGGCAGCTGAACTGATCCACATGTCCGGCACCGATTTTTATTACGAGAGCCTGATCACTCTCGCGGAGCGCCTATCAAAGATCGCTCCCATGGCTGGCCCGCACAAGTTTTACTATGGCAACTCTGGCGCAGAGGCGATCGAGTGCGCGCTCAAGCTCGCTCGCTATCACACCAAGCGCCCGAACATCATTGCATTCTTTGGCGCGTTTCATGGACGCACCATGGGCGCGCTGTCGCTGACCGCCTCGAAACCCCAGCAGCGGCGCCGCTTTTCGCCGCTCATGCCCGGAGTGACGCATGTGCCTTATCCAGATCTTTATCGTGGACGCAAAGATGCGATACAAGATTCTGACGCATTCGCGCTCAATTGCGCGCGCTTTATCGAAGAGAAGCTGTTCAAGACCACGCTGCCTCCCGAAGAAGTGGCTGCCATCTTCATTGAGCCTGTGCAGGGCGAAGGCGGCTACGTGGTCGCGCCCACCATCTTCATGCAAGAGTTGCGCCGCATCTGCGATCGCCATGGAATTCTGTTGGTGCTTGACGAAGTGCAGAGCGGCGTCGGGCGCACCGGTAAGTGGTGGGCGGTCGAGCACACGGGCGTTGAGCCTGACATGGTTTGCATGGCGAAGGGTCTCGCTTCGGGCATGCCGCTTGGCATCACGATGACGCGCTCTGAAATCATGGACTGGGTGCCCGGTTCGCACGCCTCCACTTTTGGGGGCAATCCCGTGTGCATCGCGGCGGCGCTGGCTACGCTCGATGTGATCGAGAAAGAACATCTGCTCGAGCACACAAGCGAAGTGGGCGCGCACATGCTGAAGCGCATGGCGAGCTGGCCGGCCAAGCTGAAACTGGTGGGCGACGTGCGCGGCCGCGGCCTGATGATCGGTGTCGACATCGTGAAAGACAAAGCGACCAAGGAATATGGCAGCGCCGAGCGCGACCTGATCATCGAGCGCTCCTTCGAACGCGGCATTCTGTTTTTAGGCTGCGGGCCGAGCACGATCCGGCTGTGCCCGCCGCTGGTCGTGACCAAGGAAGAAGCCGACGTTGCTTTGGACGTGCTGGAAGAGTGCATCCAGGAAGTGGGTAAGTAGTAGGCCGTTTCCGGTTTCCGGTTCTAGCGCTGAGGCTGCCCCAGCTTTGCTGGTTTTGCAAAGCTGGGGCAGCCTTTTTCGTGGTGGCGTGCGTAAGAAACGTTAAAGATGAGCCATCTCCCCAACGGGTCGCCTACCACAGTGCTGTTGCCGGGAGAATATTGAATGTTAATATCAGAACTCTGAGGAGCCAAGTTATAGTGTCCACTGGAAGCCAACTCTCCCTTCTTCCACGCCCGGAGAAGACCCCAGAAATCCCCCTAAAGCCGGAAGGCCAGATCATCGTTGGCGACACCCTTGAACAGTTGCAGAAGTTCCCTGACGAGACCTTCCAGTGCTGCGTCACCAGTCCGCCCTATTGGGGACTTCGCGATTACGGCATACCGGGCCAGATTGGGGCGGAGATGAAGCTGGAGGACTACATCAACAAGCTCGTTCATGTCTTCCATGAAGTGAAGCGCACGCTGAAGAGTGACGGCACCTTCTGGCTCAATATTGGGGACGGATACACGAGCGGTGGGCGGACGTGGCGCGATTCTGACAAGAAGAACAAAGGACGCGGGATGGATTACCGCGCTCCCACGCCGGACGGGCTCAAGCCGAAGGACCTCATCGGAGTTCCTTGGCGTGTGGCCTTCGCCTTACAGGCTGATGGCTGGTATCTCCGTTCGGAGGTCATTTGGTACAAGCCGAACGCACAGCCGGAGTCAGTGAAGGATCGTCCGACCCGCGCTCACGAGCACGTGTTCCTCTTCTCCAAGAACGAACAATACTTCTATGACCACGAGGCTGTACGGGAAAAGGGCGACAACGGCTCACCACGGAACCTGCGTTCGGTTTGGCAGGTAAACACAGAGCCATACGCTGAGGCTCACTTCGCGACGTTCCCCCGCGCTCTCATCCTGCCGTGCCTCCTCGCCGGGAGCAAACAGGACTCCACCGTGCTTGACCCATTCTTAGGGTCGGGGACTGTTGGCCTTGTCAGCGGAGCCTTGGGTCGGAAGTTCGTAGGGATCGAGCTGAATCCCGAATACGCTCAGCTGGCGAGGAAACGCTTAAGCTGGTGAGAAGTCCCACTCGCCGTGGACGATGCAGAGGCTCTTCTTCAGGTCCTTCACCTGTAGCTTGCGCTCCGTCCCGCCGTCGAAGTAGAGCGCGAACTTCACATTGCCCTTCCCATCCTTGACAGTACAGTAACCCGGCTTCGGATTCTGCGTGCTTTCGAGCCGCATCTCTAACTCGCCCTTCGCGGCCTCTTCTAATAACGCTTTGGGAATCTCTACGAGTTCGTAGTGCCAGAACTTCTTGCTCTCCTCTTCGCGCACCCAGGCCCGGAGAGTCACTATGCGCTCGTAATTCTTCATGTGTCGCAGGAACTGATCACGGAGTCCCTTCAACTGCTCCGGCTTGTTAGACCAATCGCCCTTGCCCAACTCCATGAACTTGGAAATCCAGATCGAATCAACCTTCAGATGGGCGTCGGCTTGGGTCTTGAGCGAGAACTTCGTGCCGTCAATCGTGACGTCATGACCAGGGTTTCCCATAGGTGAACGCTGAGCGTTACGGCCCGCGAGCTTCATCACACGCTCCATCGCTCGCTCGAATTGCTCCTTGGTGAGCGGGCGTGTAGCAGTCCCATGGTGGGCAAGTAGGTGAACACCGAACTCTTCTAAGAAAACATCCGTGACCAGATCGGACTTCCCGTTGCGCTTCTCGGTCATGGCACCGAGCAGCCCGGTTACGACGCTGGACACGTAGGCGAGCCTGCGGGCGGAGAGCTTCCTAAGAAGCTCGATCAGCTCTGCTGGGACGTCGGGCACGCCAGCAGTGTAGATGTTAGGTCAGCCAAAATCCAGTTACAATTCGGTTGCGATGAACATTCGCCAAGTAGAACCGAATCCCGACGCGAAACGAGGACTCCCGGAAGGTGATCGCTTGTTCCACTTCTTCGCGGAGTCTTCCGAAGGCAAGGCCGAGTACTTCGTCGCCGTACATCAGGCGAGCGATAATAGTATTCGCACGGCCTGTCAGTGTATGAGCGCGATCTTCAACTTCGCCCGGAGGCAGGAACCTTGCTGCAAACACGCGGCTGAGGCAGTGAAGATCGTGAACTGGGAACTCAGGCGTTAGGAAATTCGGCGTGTGGCCCACTCAAGCCTGCCTTTGACTTAGTGGGAGCGTGCCAGTCCGTTGCTAGCGGGGCTTCTTTTCCTCCGGTTTCGGGCGGAGCAGGGGCCAGGCTTCGCGGTAGCACTCGTAGCGGTAGCGATTTACCTTGGGCCGCTGCATGGGGCAGACCATCAGGCCGTTCTTGATCTTGCCGATAACGGCCGGAGCCGGGATGAGATACCAGACATCCTGTGGGACGACGTAGCCAGCGAAGAAGTCGATATTGTCGAGCGTGTAGGGGCGCTGCGGGCCACTTCTTAGGTGGCAGAGATATCCCGTGCCCTTGCGGTAGGAGGTCGATTTTACCTGCACTCTTACGATGCGGTTGCCGAAATAGAGGGCGACGTCGAAGGGGGAGGATTCTCCCCAGGGGGTTAGCACCTTGTAGCCGTGGCGCAGGGCTTCGACCATGAAGCACAGCTCGACCCACTCGCCGCGCTCCTTGAAATTTTTGAAGAACTTGAATTTGTCCATGTGGCTCCCATCTTTTAGCTGTGCAAAAGAAAAGGCGCGGCCGATGGGCCACGCCTGATTTTTCTGGATTTTTACTCTCTATATCTAGTATAGCAATTTGAAATGGGTGAATGTGTCACGTTTGCCGGAAATATATTTGTCCGCTTTTCAGTTACTTAGAGTAGATCGGGTCATTTTTGCCTATTGACAAGAATCCGGAGATTTGTCGATTTGGCGGGTGGGAACGTAACCGTCCGCTCAAAAGGGCCCAACCCTATTCCATGTCCGAACCCAGAACTTGGTAGTGATACCTCTTTCCATCCCAGAAGAGCACCGAAGAGGTCGCTTCGCCTTCGCCGCGTTCTTCCATGTAGATTCCGAGCACGGTCCTCTTTTTCAGCGCCAGCCGTTTTACGGTCAGCGTCTGGAAGGGCAGGTTGATCAGGAGAAACTTGGGCTTCTCTTTGTCGGAACGCCACGCATCTTTGCCCACGCCGTGGACGATCAGCAAAGAAACGCCTTTGCGGTCGGGCGCATCGGAGTTAAATGTCGAAGTCAGCTTGACGTCGCCAAAGCCCATAAAGCTGTTGTACGGGTCAGCCACGTGAAAGCCGTATTCCGCCTGATCGGCCATCGGATTCTTGCAGCGCGCGGCAATAATAAGGTCGTCCACGCCATCGCCATCGAGATCGCCGACAAACTGCGGAGGCCCCGCCAGCAACGAACAGTTGTCGCCAAACTCCTTGTGCACATACTCGTCGGTGACGGCGGGCACGGGCGACTTGGCATGCGCCGGCGGCGGAGGCGGCTGCTTTTTATCGGCAGCCAGCGTTGCGGACGTGGCACAGAGCACAAGCAAGCCAAGCAAAATGCGGAGGTGGGCAGTTCGTGTGTACGACATAATACTCATACTTTAGTCCCGTTTTTGCCGTGAGGGTATAGACACAGATGGTCACTGGTCACTGAAGTAACGCTATTTGCGGAAGTGTTCCCACCCTCGCGGTTCGAGTTCACACCCAACCCCGCGCGGATTCATCAGGAAGATTTTGCGCCGGCTGGTGATGTGCCCGATCTGGGTGATGGGAACTCCGGCAATGCGCGACGGGATTCGCTTGCCGCGACGCGCGGTGAAGAGGAGCTCGTAGTCTTCGCCGCCATGCAATGCAAATTGCAGTTCGACTTCCCGCGGAGGCTTGCCAACGGTGGCCCGCGGGATAGCTTCTTCTAGCAACTCTGCACCCACGCCGCTGGCCTCGCAGATGTGAGCCAGGTCGGTCGAGAGTCCGTCGCTGGTGTCGATCATCGCGGAGGCTAAGCCTTTTTCGCGCAGAATCCGGCCAAGCTCGACGCGCGGCTCAGGAAAAAAATGCCGCGCATACTCGCGCGAATTCAGTTTCCGCTTTGGCTTTTTCCGCATTTCCGAAACCGCGGCCGCCGAACCGCCCAGTTCTCCGCTCACATAAATGCGCTCGCCCGGGCGCGCCCCGGACCGCAGCACGGCGTTACCCTTCGGCGCAGTGCCGAGCACAATAATATCCGCCAGAATTCCATTGGGAGACTCCGCCGTATCGCCGCCAGCAAGAGTGACAGCGTATCTCTCCGCCAGCTTGATCAAGCTGCGCGCAAAGCGGCTCACCCAGCTCTGCGGCAAATCGCGGGGCAGCGCCAGCGAAAGAAACGCCGCTACCGGCTCCCCGCCCATCGCCGCAATGTCGCTCAACCCACGCGCCAGGCATCGATGTCCAACCGATTCAGCCGAATGCCAGTCCCGCCGAAAGTGGATTCCCTCCAGCGTAAAGTCAGTTGTAACCAGCGTGTCTTTTTCCGAACCTCGGCCCCTTGTCGGCAGAAGTCGCAGCACGGCGCAGTCGTCTCCAATTCCAGTCTGAATGGCAGGATTCTTCGCCCTCGCCGCCATGCGGCGAACCTGGACAATCAGTGCTTTTTCGGCAATCACCACGACACCACTATAAGCGAGGTTCACCTACCGATGCTGCCATCGTCTCCAGGACTCAACAAGACGCAAAGCTGCCTCCACACAGAAATCATTCCACGATGTTGCGCACCTGCGAGATGGGTATAGACTAGCTGCCGTTCCGTGAAGTCAAAAAAAGGAGATTCCCCATGAAAATCAAAATTAAAATGAAGAGCAGCAAAATTATCGCCGGCGCGGCATTGGCTGTCCTGAACGTCGCCCTGTGCACCATCGCCGTCGGGCAGGACCACGCAACCGCTCAGGATGTCGTCGCCAAGGTAAGGGAGGCGGCCAGCGCCCTGGCAAAGACGGGTGACTTGGCGCAGTTTAACCAGAAGCAGGGTCCGTGGGTGTGGAAAGACACATATATTTTCGTTCTGAACTGCGACAAGATGACCCAGGCCGCTCACCCCCTGAGGCCAGAACTCATAGGCACGGAAATTTCGTCGATCAAGGACCCTAAGGGGAAGGCCATCTTCCCGAACCCGAAGGACGTTTGCGAAGCGGCAAGGAAACCTTCCGGAACCTGGGCGGAGTATTCGTGGGCGAAGCCGGGTGAAAAGGAAGGCTCCCGTAAAGTCACCTATCTCCTGAGCGCCAAAGGAACTCCATACGTGGTGGCCGCCGGAGTTTACGACGACAAGGCAAGCATCGCGGAACTGTCAAAGCTGAGCAGCGCGAAGTAACCGTCGCCCCCCCCACACCGCGCCCATCGCAAGAGCCCTGCCTCCGGCAAAGGAGGGGCGGGCGCGTGCTATGCCAGTGCTCCGCGGCTTGATCTCTCCGCCCCACCCACGGCTAGCGAGGCTGCGGAAAAAACTCCAGCTCGAGTCGGTTTGGGAAGGGCACGAGCTCTCGTGCCGCTGAGTCGCTGAAAATGGGCCCGCCCTTCAGTGCCTGGGGTCGTGCTCTTCGCTAGCGCGGAGGGTTTTTCCGCGGCCTCTAGCCTCGTAGGCCCGCTGGCCAGTATCGCCTGATGGCCACTCGCTCCGGTCACCGGCTGGCCTGCGACCAGCGGTTACTCAAGTCTTAAGTAACGTCTCATCCCCATTCGCGTCGTTGACAGGGGGAACCCAGTTTGTTACCTTTTACCAGTCATTCACAACACCTTTGGTTAGGTAATTGGGACCAGCTTAAGTTCTGCATTCCGTATCAATTGCAGACAACAGGTTTCGGGTTGGTCCGCGGTTCCGGTAGGTAAAGGGCGCGTTAAAGAGTTTCCATTCCCAAGATGGGAGCGGGCCCAAAAAGGTCAGGTCGTCCGAACAGGCTTTCTGCAACCTCAGAACTTTGCCTGGAGTTCCGGCCCCTGATCTAAAAACGTGGCGATCTAAAAGCGGAAGATCAATTAACAGTTTTATTAAGGAAGGCATTTGCATAAGCGCTTCTACATTCTTTTTGTGGCTCGCGGCGACGACGGCCAGCTCCGCAAGATCACCATTCCCGTCCAATATCTCTATGTATTCGTAGTAGGCGCGGCCATCGGCTTCCTCAGCCTTACCGGTATTGCCAGCTCTTATGCGCGGATGTTGCTCAAGGTTTCGCACTACAACCAGCTGCGCACGGAAAAAGAGCAGCTGAAGGATCGCTACTCCCGTCTCGAAGAGGTCGCCAAAGAGCGCGACGTGCAAGTTGCATCGCTAGGCTCGATCGCCAGCGAAGTTTCAGCTCTTTACGGATTGAAATCGCAACCCGCGCTGGTCACCGCTTCCGAGCAGAAAATTCACGACGCCGATGTCAGCTCATCCCTCGACCAACTGGGCGCGCTGCGCACTTCCGCACTCACTGGAGCCGCCACGGTTGGCATCAGCCTCGGAATGACGCGCAACGCCTCCACAGCCGATTGGGTCCGCGCCAGTTCAGCGCCCAGCCTGTGGCCGGTTGACGGCCAGATTACCGGCAGTTTCGGCGAGCGCATCGACCCATTCAACGGAGAAGGCGCATTTCACAGCGGCGTTGATATTGGCAGCTCTTTCGGTCATGCCGTCATCGCGCCCGCCGACGGCGTAGTAACCTTCGCCGACTTTCTGGGCGGATACGGCAAAGCCATCATGATCGATCACGGCCACGGCATTTCCACTCGCTACGGCCACCTTTCTGGATTCGGAGTCACGCCCGGACAGCAGGTCCATCGCGGCGACACCATCGGCTACGTTGGCATGAGCGGACGCTCCACCGGCCCCCACCTGCACTACGAAGTCCGCATCAACGACACGCCCGTCAATCCCTACAAGTATCTCCGCATCACCGTAGCCCAAAGCGACGGCTACCAGCCCGGAAGCTAGGAACTCAGTTCTCAGTTTGGGCTTACATTCCGGACGGATGTGCGCTATACTAGTGGTTCCGGTGGGCACCTATGCTTCTATATCGTGCATGCCGGACTATTTAGGGGCTCCTGCGGGGGCCCTCTTTACTTAGGAAGGTCTTTATGAAACGCCACGCAATTTTTGTGGATGCTGGGTACGTTTTCGCCCAGGGTTCGGTATCTCTCTCCGGAAGCAAAACTCCCCGAACACAACTGAAGCTAGACGCGACTGAGATCATCGCGCAGCTGACCGCTCTTGCGCTCGAACAGAGCGTTGGCGTGCAACTTCTTCGCATCTACTGGTATGACGGCGCCTGGAACGGCCCGACTATCGAGCATCTGGCTCTTGCGAACACGGACAATGTCAAACTGCGGCTTGGCTCGATCAACAGCGCCGGGGAACAAAAGGAAGTAGACTCCCTGCTTGTAACCGACCTCATCGACTTGGCCCGGAATCAGTCGATCTGCGATGCCACTGTGGTGACGGCTGACACGGATGTCCGCGTCGCCGTGCAGATCGCGCAGACTTTTGGAGTCCGCGTTCATTTGATCGGCCTGGAGCCGAGCCGCGTCTCTCAATCGCCGTCTCTTCGGCAAGAAGCTGATACAGTGCTCGAAATTGCCAGAGCTGATGTATCCAAGTTTTTGAGAGTCCTGACTCCCGCACCGCCGAAGCCCGCAGTCGCACTCGGCCCGGCAGCAGTGATTGCAACCCCTCCTGCAGCAGTCGCCGCTCCGGGACCGAAGGCTGGCACCTCAACGGTCGGTCCGCCGAAAACGATTGAGCAGGTGATAGACGAAGCCATACAGCAGACGCTGGCTCCTCCCGCTGACATCTCCGCTCTGAAAGCCGCGCTTGCCGCTTCGAGCGGCGTGCCCATGGAGTACGACCGACGGCTTCTGGGGACCTGCCGAACGCTGCTCAAAAGAGACCTGACCGGCGATGAGCGCCGAGAGATGAGATCCCTTTTCAAAAGGAAAGTCCTGACTCCGGGCGCACTGGGAGAGTAGCTTTTCGCGCGCATTTCTCGCTGTCTCCCGCTTCTTGCCCTTGCACTCTTTCCCTCGCTAGGCTACGTTCATCAGAAAGAAAGTTTTCAGCCTCCCTCAGGGTCTCGGCTAGAGAAAATGAGGGCTGAGAACTAAAAACCACCCATGACCTCGTTCTTCCGCTCAGTCCGTGAAGACATCGCCGCCGTCCTCGAGTCAGACCCCGCCGCTCGCTCCGCCTTTGAAGTTATCATCCTGTATCCCGGACTGCACGCCGTCTGGGTGCATCATCTCAGCCACTGGCTCTGGCGCCACGGCCTGCGCTTCATGGCCCGGTATGTTTCGCAAGTTGCGCGCCTGTTTACCGGCATTGAGATTCATCCCGCAGCCGAATTAGGCCGCCGCCTCTTCATCGACCACGGCATGGGAACGGTCATCGGCGAAACCGCAATAGTCGGCGACGACGTAACGCTCTATCAGGGAGTAACTCTAGGCGGCACCGGCAAAGAAAAAGGCAAGCGCCATCCCACGCTCGGCGACAAAGTCGTGATCGGCTCCGGCGCCAAGGTGCTGGGCAACATCACCATCGGCGACAACTGCCGCATCGGTGCGGGTTCAGTCGTGCTGCGCAATGTCCCGGCGAATTCCACCATAGTAGGTGTCCCCGGCCACATCGTCCTGCGCGACGGCAAGCGCGTAGTCATCACCGATCCCAAAGAGATCCGCGACCCGCTCTCCGACGTAATCATCAAACTGGCCAGCGAAATTAAGGAGCTGCGCCAAAAGTTCCAGCACCATTCCCACGAATCGCTGGACGCAGAACCAACCGCGATGATCGACGAAGAAGGCTCAACCCCAAACATCTCCCCGCAAGAATTGTTTCAAGACGATTACCAGATATAGGCAGTTGCCAGCCGCCAGTTGCCGGCTGCCAGTTTTCGATTCCGGGGCCGATGGGAGCCATCATTCCGTTGAGAATTGTCGTCCCGGCCGGAACATTTTCTTCCTGTAAGGAATGTGAAGTGGAGGGACCTGCCGTTCTTGGTTTTACTGGCTACTGGCGGCTGGCAACTGGCTACTGCCTCAACCCCATCCAGCTCTCCGACACCACCAGCGAGTTCCCCGGATTATGCGGATCATACTTCACCGAAGTTGGCAGCCCCAGCCGGCAGGAATGCAGATTGATCCACTGGCGCAGGTAGGTGACATCCTGCGAGCACTCATACGACACGCCTGCTACGTCATATTTGTAGATAAGCAGCACAGCCGCGTGATGCCCGTCGCTCACCGGCAATTCCTGCACATCAATGACGGTGCCGTCCGTGATGCGCCCAACTCCCTCAAGCCAGGTGCGCCGTTCGCGCTCCAGTTCGGCTGGACCCTTAGGCTTGCGCCGCAACAGCGCGTAAGCGCCAACCACGACGGCGCTGCCACCAACGACAATCAACGAATAGAGTCGCAATGAATCCATACGGAAGAAGAAAACGTGGAACGCACAGCGCACCGATTCCAATTCTGCCGAACCACGTTTCGTTATTCAGCATAAGACGGAAGTCGCGCCAGCGGAAGTAGGTGAGAAGTTACCGAAGTGGCGGGAGCTGTGGAAAACAGGGGCTAGGGATTAGAGATCACGAAAAACGGGGCAGAGTCGCTCTGGGTCTTTGCTCTTTCACTGACCCCTAATCCCTAAACCCTAGCCCCTTCCTTTTCACTTTTGCTTACAAACAAACTCTCTAGCAATTCCGCCGAAGTCTCCTTCGACCGTCTGCCCGAACTGATCGTCGCGGTGAGCCTTCTTGCTGACCACCAATGTCCCGCCGCGATCGCGCGAGTAAAACCATTCGGAGTTCGGTACTTCGCTTCCACTCGAGCAGTTGAAGCGAACCCGCGCCCTAAGCTCCACAAACGGACCACCCTGCGGCAGTTTCGTAGGTTCCTTGTATTCCACGCGTACCCACGCCGTGCGCAGCCCGTTCTTCTGAGGAGTGATTGAACTGACCAGAACCTGATCGCCGGCAGGCGTAGCGCCAACCGTGCGCCAATCGCCCGCAGCCAGCGCCACCAGTCCCACCAGCAGGACGGGAGCCAGCACTACAGCAAAGAGAATCAGCAGCCCCTTTTTCATAGGGGACGGAGATATGCCCATAAGCCCGCCGCACACACTTTGGGCTAAAAACCCACTTCTGTCAACTCGAAATACTTCGCCTTGTGTTCGCCCTGCTGGCGGTGTTACGCTGAAATGCCTCCGCGTGAGAAAGAAATTATGGAAACCCTTCACACCGCAAGCGTCGACTCGCCAATCGGACCGCTATTTCTGGCAGCGTCCGCCCAAGGATTAGTCGCCCTCGAATTCGACGCCAGATTGCGAGGACAGCAAACGATTCGCCCGAATCCACGCGATCTTCGCCAGGAAAAAGAGAAAGAAAAAAAGGGATACGAGTTCGTAGAAGGTCCGCGCCAACTGCAGGCCTATGCGAGCGAACTCGAAGAATATTTCGCCGGAAAGCGCCGCGAGTTCACATTTCCACTCGACCTGCGCGGCACCGATTTCCAGCAATCCTGCTGGCGAGCGCTGCTGGCCATCCCCTACGGAGAGACGCGCACCTACGCGGACATAGCCCGCGCCGTAGGCAAGCCAACCGCATTCCGCGCCGTAGGCATGGCCAACAATCGCAACCCCATCGCCGTCGTCGTCCCCTGCCACCGCGTGATTGCATCCGACGGCACACTCTGCGGCTACGGCGGAGGCCTGGACATAAAACGCAAGCTGCTCGAACTCGAAGGCGCGTTGAGCGGGACGTTGGCGGCGTAGGATACAACGGCACGCCGTAGAGGTTGCGTTTGACCTTCCCGAAGATATACAATTTAAATGTATATCTAAGGAGCGCTATGCAGGTCTCAAAGTGGGGTAACAGCCTAGCCATTCGCATACCCGCCGCAGTCGTCGAGGCGCTTGAACTGAAAGAAGGCGATGACGTTGAGATTCGCGTCGCGGGTTCTCGTAAGTTGGAAGTTGGCCGGGATGAGAGCCGGCGGCGCGCCTTAGAGACTCTGCGCAAGCTAAGCCGTCCTTTGCCCCCGGGCTTCGTCTTCGACCGCGAGGAAGCACATGAACGTGGAGGCAGGGACGATGAGTGACGAGCGATGAGCGATAGGGCATTCTTCGACTCGAACGTTCTGATCTACGCCATGGTGAGCGGAGATTCCCGCAGAGAAAGGGCTCAGCAGTTGGTAGCCAAAGGTGGAGTGATCAGCGTTCAAGTTTTGAATGAGTTTGTCGCCGTCGCCCGGCGTAAGATGCGCCTCCCGTGGAAGGATGTGATCGAAGCACTTAATGCTGTTCGATTCCTATTCCCGTCGCCCGTTTCAATCACGCAGGATACGCATGAAGCGGCATTAGAGATCGCGCAGCAGTATGGGTTCGGCATTTACGATGCGCTGATCGTCGCCTCTGCCCTAGAGGCGAAGTGCACGATCCTGTACTCGGAGGATATGCAGGACGGGCAGGTTATCGATCATGGGTTGGCGATTCGGAACCCGTTCCGCTTAGCTTAACGGCCTAGTTCGACTCATCCCGCTCCCAGATGTGCAAGGTTCCCCAGATGCTGTCTTCTGGCTGACGCGTCGCTGCTTGTTGCATTTCTATGAGCTCTTCGGGATAGCCCTCGCGACTCATTCTCGTCTCAAGCAACTGAATCCCATCGAGCTCGATGAGGATATAGCCCATCCCTTCCGCATGTCGCCGGACCCGTTTCTCAAACTCAGTCTGCGAATCAGCCCAGGCGACAACGTTCGACCACGCTCCCCTGCCTCCGTCAAATGGGTCGACGTCTTTAATTTCCGGATTTAGTTTTACGCAGGCTAGGCCAGTCCAAATATCCATGTCACTCCAACTGCATCTCACTTCACTCAATCCAGAAACTCGTACGAAATGCCCGCGAATGGCAGGAACCACGGCTCGCATTGTACAGGCGGAGCGGCGCGCCGGAGAACATCACAGTATCGCGCTCTCATGAATCAGCCGCCCCTCGGCGAAGCGCGCTAGATTCAGCAACGATGCGTCGATCAGGTCCGTTTTCCCCGTAAGAATCAGGTCGCTGAGAATCTTTCCCGTTGCCGGAGCGTGCATCACGCCATGCCCGCTGAAACCGTTGGCAAGAAAAAATCCAGGCACACCCGGAGCCTCGCCCAAAATCGGATGGTGATCCGGCGTCATCTCATACAAGCCGGCCCACGCGCGCTTGGGATTTACCGGAAGATTGGCGAAGCAGGGCACACGGTCTGCGGCACGCGTGAGGATCTTTTCGACAAAGCCCGAGTCGAACTCGGTCTTGAACCCCGCCGTTTCTTCGGGATCGTTCCAGGCCAGCAAAAATCCGCGAGCCTCGGGACGAAAGTGAAATCCGTTCGACATGTCGATGATCATCGGCGCGGTATGAGGAAATTCATCGAACGGCTCACTCGGGACCAGCATGCGGCGCAGCGGCTCAACCGGCAGATCCAAGCCAACGAACCTGGCCACTCTAGCGGCCCACGCCCCGGCGCAGTCTACGACTTTGCGGGTTGCGACCGCCCCGCGCGTAGTCTCAACCGACGCAATCCCGTCCGCATCTCGCACAAGCCCGGTGACGGCGGTGTTCTTCCAAAGGGCTGCGCCGTGATCAGTGGCCCAGGTCATGAATCCAATCATCGCGCTATAGGGATCGACGAAGCCGTCGCTGGAGCAGAAACTTCCACCCACAATGTCGTCGCCGCGCAATTGCGGAAACATGCCACGAATCTCGTCGCCGCCGAGCAGCCGCACGTCCTTCAGTCCCATCTTCACCTGCTGCGCGTAGTTGGTGCGCAGATAAGCCATCTGCTGATCGTTCGTAGCGCAGAACAGATAACCTTGCGGCCGGTAGTCGCAGGGATAGCCGAGGTGCTCCTCGAACCCGGCATAAAAAGGAATGGAATACATCGACATCTGAATGCTGACCGGAGTGGAAAACTGCGCCCGCACGCCGCCCATGCTCTTCCCAGTCGAGCCTTTGCCCAACGCCGACTCGCGCTCGATGATCAGAACATCGCGGCATCCGCTGGCCGTCAGGTGATAAGCGATGCTAGCCCCAACAATCCCTCCGCCGACGATGACAACATCCGCAGTCTGCATGGGTTTCCGAAGTGACCAGCATTCTAGCTTAGGAGAAGGGATCAGGGGTTAGGGGCTAGGGGTTAGCAAATCTCGCTGTGTACAGCTGCTCCCGACCCCTAGTCCCTGTCTTCCAGTAACTTGCCGTGGTTACTCCCCGTGCTTAGGCTGTAATAGCATGCCCTTACGCTGCCTCTTATTCTCATCGAGTGAGGAGCTCGTCCAGCCGATCTGGCAGGTTCTCGCCGACCTCGGCATCGAGGGAGAATACTGCCAGAGCGCCGTCGACGCGGTCGAAAGGGTCACAACCCAGCTATTCCAAATCGTGATCACGGACTGGGAAGATCAACCGGAGGCCGCATTCCTGCTGAAGACGGCGCGGGATCTGAAGGCAGCGCACCGCCCGCTGATTTTGGCGATCGTCGGCGACGATACCGGGCTGCCCGAGGCATTGCGCGCCGGAGCCAACTCAGTTCTAGTGAAACCAATTCGCGCCGAACAGGCTCGGGACACGCTAAGCACGGCGTGCGAACTGTTGAGATCAAAGTTTCAACCATCCGCAGTTCTAACACCGCCAGCCCCTGTCCTAGAACAACAGCCAGATCAAAAGAAAGACACGGCCGAAATCGCAGCAGCCGCTGCGGCCAGCGCGGCTTCAGCGTCCGCCTCAGTCGGCCAGGTCCCCGAGAAAACCTTCCGCGCGGGAGAATTCCTAACCTCAGCAAGCTCCGCGCCCGGAGCACAATTCGACACCGAACCGGAGAACGACGTCCAGAAGTCGATAGATCAGGCCGCGATGGCAGAAGTGGACGCGCTCGTAGAGCTGGAGCCAATGGCCTCCGCGGTACAGGATGCGCCAGCAGAGCCAGCTCCCGCGCAGACGGCACTAACCGGCTGGGCAGCTCTGCAAGCCCGCCTCACTCAACCGATAACTCTGCCAAGTCGGCAGGCCGCCGCGGAAGAAGCTCCAGCAAAGAGCGAATTGCTGGCCTACGGCGAAACGCCGTCCTACGGGGCCCCAGCCGCAGAGCCCGCTGCAAACAGCAACGCGCCGAAGACAGAGCCTCAGGAGGAGTCAGCGGCTGAATCGGCGCTCTTCGCCTACATGCCGGGCGAGACGGAAGATGGCGCACATCTCGAGACGCAGCCACAATCGAGACGCAGCGAACTCATCATGATGAGCGCCCTGGCCGTTGCCTGCGTAGTCTTGATGGCAGTGCCACGCACGCGCGCAAGCCTGCAGGTGTTATCGCGCTATGCCGTGCGTGCAGCAGCGAATTGGCTGAACCCGCCGCCAGCACCTCTACCACAACCGGCTCCGCAGCATGACACTTTTGGCCAGTCGGGCGACGAGTACAAGCTGCCCACAGCAGAAAACATTCCGGACGCCACCACCGATGCCTCGCAAATTCGTGTGCTCCCAGTCGTAGATCCAACCGCGAAACCGGACAAGCCGCCGGAGGCCAACCCTGGCCAGGCGGCCACAAGCGACAGCAACGCCGCAGATCATAATCAGACAGACCAAAATCAGCCGGGCCAAAATCAGCCAGCACAGAATCCAACAACACAGAATCAGACTAAAGAAGACGCCAGCGAACAGACGCCGCCTGCAAAAGATCAGACCAAAGATTCAACCGCGACCAGCGCCACCATCGTTCCCGCAACCACTACGGCACCCCCAGCGCCAACGCCCGAACCACCGAAGGCTCCAATAGTCCAAACTGTCGCCCCACAGCCGCGCCTGGTCACATCAACCCAGCCAAGCGTAGCGCCACCGCATCCAGTTTCCGCGGGCAGCGTAGGCATTCCATCAAGCCTGAAATCGCAAATGGCTTCCAGCACCCCGGATGCCAGCGGCAACAAGCCCGCCGAAGCAGCAATGTCAGCCATTGAGCCGGTAAATCTCACAGAGTCTGCCGTGCGCGAACTGCTCGATCAGCCAGTCGATCCCATATACCCGCCAGCCGCAAGACCTACCGCCCAGCGCGGCAGTGTGGTTCTACAGGTGCAGATCGCCCGCGATGGCACCGTCCAGGAAGTAAAGTTTGTGCAAGGGTCGCTGATATTCGCCCGGCCCGCCATCGACGCCGTGCGCCAGTGGCACTTCAAGCCTTATTCCATGAACGGCCGCGCCGTGTCAGTGAAGAGCCTCATCACGCTGAACTTCAAACCGCCCGCCTAAGGCGGCCATGATGACAAAACTGCCTTTGGATCGTCTTAACTGTTGCACACGTCCGAACCCAAGGCTGGTTACCCCTGGGCCGAACAAGAGCAGCCAAGAATCCAGAAAACGCATCTACAAGATATAATGGTCTAAGTTCCTCAGGAAGCGACTCCTTTCCAAAAAGAAGATTACGATGTCGATGAAAATTAAAGCTGCGGTGCTGGTTTCGTCTTTTGCGGTGTTGTTGTTTGTCGTGGCCGGCTCGCTCGGCCTCGGCGGCGTCCATGCGTCTTCCAACGACGGATCCTACCGCCAGATGCAGGTCTATAGCGAAGTTCTGTCGCGCGTGCAGAGCGAGTACGTGGAAGACCCCAACATTCCCAAAGTGACGGACGGCGCACTGCACGGCCTGGTCGAGTCGCTTGACGCCAACTCCAGCTACCTCACGCCCGAAGCCTACAAGGCCTACAAAGCCCACAAGGCAGAGGCGAAAGGCGAAATCGGCGCGACCATCTCCAAGCGCTTCGGCTACGCCGCCGTAGTCTCCGTCCTCCCAGGCTCGCCCGCGGAAAAAGCCGGCATCGAAGACACGGACATTTTCGAAGCCATCGAAGGCCGCAGCACGCGCGACATGTCGCTGCCCGAAATTCGCAGCGCGCTCTCCGGAGCGCCGGGTTCCACCGTAAATGTTTCAGTAGTCCGCGCGCGCCGGGCCGAGCCCCAGAAGATGTCGATCGCCCGCGACGTAGTCACCATTCCGCCAGTCACCGACAAGATGGTCGAAGAGAACATCGGCTACATCAAAGTCGACGCCCTCACCAAGGGCAAGGCGCAGGAAATCGCCGCGAAGATCAAGTCCCTCGAAAAATCCGGCGCGAAGAAATTCATTCTCGATCTTCGCAACACATCGCAGGGTGAGGAAAGTGAAGGCGTCGCCACCGCGAACCTGTTCCTGAATCACGGCACCATCACGTATCTGCAAGGCCAAAAGTTTCCGCGAGAGGCTTTCAATGCCGATCCAGCGAAGGCGATAACCACGCTGCCAGTCGCCGTACTCGTAAATAAAGGCACAGCAGGCGCGGCAGAGATTGTGGCGGCGGCCATCCTCGAGAATGCCCGCGGCGACCTGGTGGGCGAAAAAACTTTTGGCGAAGGCTCATTGCCGAAAACCTTCGATCTGCCAGACGGCGGAGCCCTGATTCTTTCTGTCGCGAAATACTATTCGCCCAGCGGCAAAGCGATTCAGGAAACCGCGGTAACTCCTAATGTGCTGGTAGCCGACGACACCGACAACGAGATCGTGGAAGATGAGGATGGGGCGCATGAGTCGGACGTCAAACCCAGGGCGCCGGAAGGCACGCCCAAGGTCACGCCGGACGATCAGTTGCACAAAGCCATCGAGGTCCTGAAGCTTCGCACGAGCTAACAAGACAACGGGCAAGGTTGGATCCCTCAACGTGGCCCTACGCCACCATCTGATCAAGCACGTCGGGTATTCGCCGCTCTAGGCTCGCCTCGTCTCCTGCTTCTATCTCCAGCGTACTCGTCGATAGCGACGCGATTAACTGTTTGGCGCTACTCCTCCATTTGTCCGCCTTGGTCATAACCGCCAACCTCAACCAGCTTTCGAACATCGTTCTCTCAGTGTCATAAACCAAGAAGCCATATTCGCGGGCTTTGGCGAGTGAGTCGTCAGATGGCCGCAAGATCTTGATCGCCACAGGCTCTCGATCTTCGTCCCGTGCATAGCAGACGAAATCGAGGACGTGAGTTGCCCGGAGCCCCTTGACAGACACTTTTCGCTGAACCTTTGTGGGGTAGGGAGGATGCCAAATCCTGAGTCCGCGCTCGATTCGACCTTCCACGGGCTCTTCACCAAAATCCGGCCTGTGCCCGAGCAGATGCCACATTCCTAAAGTCTCGCACTGGCCAATCGCTAGTATCGCGGTGTGAAGCTCCTCCTGCTTGCAGGCGACCTGAAAGACCCCATCAACGAACATCGCACCAAGGCGATCCGCCATCCGCGAAAATGCCTCTTCGCGTAGGTCCGTTATGTGAACACCCTGAGAGTGAAGTTCCGCCGAGGTTTTCCCCGCATCGTGCACGACGAAATAATCAGGCATTTTTCGGTCCACGAAAACCGCAAGATACCTGTCGTCCAGTGTCTTGGAGGGTAGCACCAAGACACACCCCTCCCGTGACTCGGCAACGTGAATCTCGCTTCCGAAGTACCTGACCAAGGACTCTTTAAGAGAATGGCAGTAGGTCTGATCCATAGTCGGTCGCACTTAAGTCTACCCGGAGCAGCTTCAATGCCCTTATTAGAAACTCCTCACGGCTCTTGAGACCAGCAAAATCTCCCATCGGAACCTTGCCCTTCTCGGCACTTTCCGCCTTGTGATCCCAAATGTGCCGATGCCAACCAGCGCGCACGGTGCCATCCAGCCCAAGGAACTTTGGTTCCCAATCGAAACCGTCTACCCGGGTGTTGTGCAGCTTGAGGGCAATTGTCCACCCCTCCACGTAGTTAGGATGCTTACAGTGAATGTTGAGACGCAAGATCACGGTGTGTGAGTTTGAATAGTCGTCCGTGGTGACGTGCTCAGTCTCAAAATCCGCCTCTCCTCTTACCTCGAGCTGTCGCACGATTTCACCCCGGCTAATGTCGAAATATTTCCTTTCCTCAACAATCCTCTGAACCAGAAAGAAGTATCGGTGGGCATAATTAAAGGCCGCTTATCATACTTCGAGGCCGAACCGTCTGCAACCCTTTTCCTGATGAAGTTGGGGCGGACGGGCATCGCGGTCAGAAAACCTGGCCGCCCTGCTATCCTGAACCTATTCGCCATGAAGTCGCTCTATGAAGATCTTCCGCCGGTCGAAATTGCCGGAAGGAAGTTAGTGGGCCGTGTACTCTTCGGCCTGCTGGTGCTGATTTCCGCCCTCGTCGGAGCGACTGCCGGGCTTCTGCTGGTCTATACCACCGACTTGCCGCAGGTTGAGGCGCTGGAGGCTTATCGTCCGAGTTCGATTACCGAGTTATATGACGATCACGATCGCGTGATCGGATCATTCGCCCTGCAGCGCCGCGTGGTCGCAGGCTACGACGATTTCGCCCCGGTGCTGCGCGATGCGCTGGTTTCGATTGAAGACAAAGACTTCTACCGTCACTCCGGCATCAACTTCTGGCGCATCGTGGGAGCGGCCTACCGCGACATGGAGTCGGGCGGCAAGGTTCAGGGCGCATCCACTCTCACCATGCAATTGGCGCGCAACCTCTTTCTTTCTCCCGACCGCTCGTTTCATCGCAAGGTCCAAGAGGCAATGCTAGCGATCCAGATCGAGCGCCGTTTCACCAAGCCGCAAATCTTCACGCTCTATGCCAATCAGATTTTTCTCGGTCACGGAGTCTACGGGTTCGAGGCTGCCTCAGAGTTTTACTTCGGCAAGCCCGCCAAGAACCTCACCCTTGCAGAAGCCGCGCTGCTGGCCGGTCTGCCCAAGGGTCCAGGAATCTATTCGCCAATCAACCATCCCGACCGCGCCACCAAGCGCCGCAACCTGGTAATCAACGCGATGCTCGAAGATGGAAAAATTACCGCAGCGCAGGCCGCAGACGCGCGCTCCTCCGCGTTGGTTTTGCATCTTCAGCACGATCCCAATTCGCTCGCGCCCTACTTCGTCGAAGAAATACGCCGCTATCTCGAAAACAAATATGGTGCCGACCAGGTTCATGAAGGCGGCTTGAAGGTCTACACCTCGCTCGATGTCGATTTACAAAATGCCGCGAACCGTGCCGTGCTCGACGGTCTCGCGGCCTACGAACGGCGCCACGGATGGAAGGGAAATCTCGAGAACGTCGTAGCGCAAGGAATCGCAGTCGAAAAATACCAGCATCCCGATTGGGATGACGAACCCGAAGTGAATGGATATATTCACGCGGTAGTGACGTCGTCCGGGGTAGGAATTGCGACGCTGAAATTCGGCCGGTACTCGGCGGCACTGGGACAATCAGACGTAACTTGGACGCAGCGCAAAATCCCGGAACTGCTGCAGACGGGAGACATCTGCTACGTAAAGATTTTATCGTTAAGTCCTAACGGCGCAGCGCGCGTAAGCCTTGAACAAGACTCCGGCGCCCAGGGAGCGCTAGTAGCAATCGACAACGCAACGGGAGGCATCAAGGCCATGGTCGGCGGGCGCGACTTCAGCGAATCGAAATTTGACCGCGCCACACAGGCATTGCGCCAGGTTGGTTCATCGTTCAAGCCCTATGTTTACACGACAGTCATTGATAAAGGCGGAAGCCCGGATGACACGATTCTCGACGAACCCGTAACCTTTGAAACCGGCTCCGGGCCTTATTCGCCGCATAACTATGACGAAAAATTCGAAGGCATCATTACCCTGCGGCGGGCGTTAGCGCAGTCGAGAAATATTCCCGCGCTAAAGCTAGCGGCCAAAGTTGGCATCAAGACCGTGATCGAGTATGCCGAACGTTTCGGCATCACCGCCAAGCTGCCGCCATATTTGCCGGTGGCGCTGGGTGCAGCCGAAATTACGCTGATGGAACAAACCTCCGCCTACAGCGTGTTTCCCAACGACGGCGTGCGCGTTGCGCCTCATTACATCACGAAGGTCACAGATTACGAGGGGCGAGTACTGGAAGAAGATTATCCTGACGCGAAAGATGTCATCAGCTCGCGCACCGCGCGCATCATGACGGGAATGCTGCACGAAGTTGTGCTGCACGGCACCGGAGCGGCAGCGGCAAAGTTGCCTTTCCCCGTAGCCGGAAAAACTGGCACCACCAACGATTTCACCGATGCCTGGTTCGTAGGATTTTCGCCGACGATGACCTGCGGCGTATGGATCGGCTACGACGAAAAAAAATCCTTGGGAGCGAAAGAAACTGGAGCGCACGCAGCCCTACCCATCTGGATGAACTTCATGAGCACAGCCATGGCAGGCAAAGATCCAGGCCAATTCCAGGAAACTCCGGAGGTATCACCAGCCGTCCCGCAAAAAGTAGATACCCCAGACACGTCGCCGGGCGAAGACGAGACGCACTAACGGCGTTTCATCGGTTCATGCAGTTCCAGAATTTTCATATGAGCGGTCGGCCTATAATCTGTAACGTCTTATGAAACCTTTTTTCCGCTTCGCGATGATGGCGCTGGCTCTGGTAGTTGTGGCACTCGTGTCTGCAGTGACAGCCATGCGATTCGCCATTCACGGGCAGGAGGTTCAAGTTCCGGCAGTGATCGGAATGGCTCCCTATGAAGCGGAACGCGCCGTCGCCGGCCTCGGCCTGCAGGTGCAAGTGGAGCGGCAGTATTACAGTGCGCAGGTTCCCGAGGGCCGAATCATGACGCAGTTGCCGCTGGCGGGAACGAAAGTGCGCCGCGGATGGCAAGTGCGGGTGGCGCAAAGTCTGGGACCGCAGCGCGTAGTTATTCCGGATGTAACGAAGCAAAGCGAGCGCGCCGCGGAATGGAATATTCAGCGCCGCGGCCTCGAAGTGGGATCAACCGCCGAAATGCAGTTACCCGGAACGCCCGCCGATCAAGTGCTGGCGCAAAGTCCGCCCGCGAACGCAAGCCAGGTAGAGGCGCCAAAAACAAGTTTGCTGGTAACGGTCGCGTCCGATGCTCCAGCGTACGTGATGCCAAGTTTTGTAGGCCAGCCCTTGGGCACTGCCAGCCACACGCTGCAGGACGCGGGCTTCAAACTTGGCAACGTGAGCATGGCACCCCCGGCTGCAAACGCGGCGTCCGGCGCGGTTCCCGGCGCGGCGGCAGCGTTGCCGCCTCAGCCATCGCCTGCCAGTGTGATCGTAGTGCAGACGCCGCCAGCAGGACAGAAAGTTCTGGCCGGCGCTGTCGTGAATTTCGAAGTGCGCTAGATTTTTTCGAGGATCGCGGCGAAGAAGCCGTCACACGGATGAACGCCCGGTAAAGTGCGTAGATATGGTCCGCGAGTAATTGAAGAAATGTCCGTCCAGATTAATTCGCCGTTTTGTTTTAGCCGCTCGAGTTCGGTGCTGCAATCGATTACGCGTAGCGATGAGTCTTGTTTAAGCGCGCTCTCGATTACATCTTCGTTCTCTTCTTTCTCCAGAGAGCAAGTCGAGTAGATCAGACGGCCCCCAGCAGCGAGTTGAGCAACGGCTGATTGAAGAATCGCGAGCTGACGCTCTTGCAGATCATCGAGATCGTCAGGCTTGAGCCGCCATTTTATTTCGGGGTTGCGAGAAAGAGTGCCAGTGCCAGAACAAGGCACATCCGCGAGAACCCGCTCGAACTTTGAGGTGAAGGGAAGACTCCGCGCATCTGCGGCGATCACCGAGATATTCGAAGCTGCAGCTTCGGCGAGTGGAGGATGAGCGCGCAGTAATCTTTGCAGCAGGCTAGCGCGATGAGAATGAAGCTCAACCGCGGAGATTTTCGCGGCGCGATTACGATCGGCGATCGCCTGAGTCTTTCCTCCAGGCGCAGCGCAGCAGTCAAGAATATTCGATCCCTCCCCGACGAGAGCTGCAACGAGCTGTGAGGCTTCATCCTGAATCACACAAAGGCCTGCTCGAAATGCGGCGGTTTTGGTGACATCTCCATGCAGCACTCGCCGTGCGGAAACAAGCATTGCGCCAGCAGCGAGTTCGATTCCTTCCGCGCGGATTTGCTCTTCTGCTTCTGGACGGCGAAGGCGGATTGCAGTCACGGGGACCGATTGATTGTGCTGGCAAATGCGAAAAGCTGAATCGATGCCATATGCTTTGACCCACCGCTCGACAAGCCAAAGCGGGTGAGCGCTGCTGGCGGCTAAAGTTTCAGCTGACGTATCGCTGATCGCGTGCGGAGAAGAGTTCTCGACTGGTGAAACGCCAGCGATCTTGCGCAAAACCGCATTGACGAAAGAAGCGGCGGATCGCTTCCGAGCGCGCTTCACCAGTTCAACGCTCTCATGAATCGCAGCGCGAGCAGGGACGCGAGTGAGCCAGCCGAGCTGGTAAACCGCGAGTCGAAGCGCGGTGAGAATCTCAGGATCGAGTTTAGAAAGCGGTTGCGCAGAGGCTGCGGCGATATGTGAATCGAGCAACGATCGCCAGCGTAAAACTCCCATCACCAATTCTGTCGTCAGGGAATGATCGACAGTAGAGAGGCGATCGTACCCATGTGAATGGAGAAGTTCGGAAGCGTAAGAAGATTCGCGCTCGACGCGAAGCAGAATGTCGAACGCAGCGGCGCGCGATGGGGAAATTGCTCGCTGCGAATTTTGGGATTTGGACTTCACTCTCGCCAGTATGACGGAAGCAGCCGTCGAGGAGAAAACAATCGTGCGGCGTTACGCGCCGAGCGTCTCGCCGGGCTGGAGACGATAGCCGCGAATAAAGTCAGCAGTGGACGTTCGTTTCTTGCCTTCCAATTGCACTTCGAGAAATTCGATAGCGGTGCTTTCGCCGCAGCCGACAAAAAGATGATCGCCTTCTGGTGTCAGCTCGGACGTTGGCCAGTTGCGATCGAGGGAACTCGCCTTCCAGATTTGCAAATTCTTTCCTCGAAATTTCGTATACGCTCCGGGCCAAGGCTGAAAGCCACGCAGTCGATTCAGGATTTCCCTGGCTGGGCGCGAGAAATCGATGAGCCCGTCTTCTTTTTTTAGAATCGGCGCGAGCGTGGCCTCGGCGTGATTTTGAGGACGCGGATGAACGCTACCAGCCTGCAATCCGCGCAGGGTTTCGACAATGAGGTCCGCTCCCACTGTCGCCAGCTTCGGCGCAAGAGTCTCGGCTGTGTCGTCGGGCGCGATTGGGATTTCGTGCTGAAGAAGAATGTCACCCGTGTCGAGTCCGGCGTCGATCTTCATCGTGGTCACGCCAGTGATGGTTTCACCTTGCGCGATCGCCCACTGAATGGGAGCAGCGCCGCGATACTTCGGCAGCAGCGACGCGTGCAGATTGATGTTTCCGAGAGGAGGGAGATCGAGCATCCACTGCGGAATGATGCGGCCGTAACCGACCACGATGATTGCGTCGGGTTTGAGCGCGGTCAGCTCGGCGCGAAAGGCATCGTTTTTCTTGATGCTTTCGGGCTGAGTAATCGGCAGCGCTAATTGCAACGCTCGCTGCTTAACGGGTGAAGAAACGAGTTCGAGTCCGCGCCCTTTGGGGCGATCCGGCTGCGTGACCACGAGTTGGACGTGAAATCCCGCCCCGACGAGTTTGTCGAGCACTGGTACGGCAAAGCGAGGCGTGCCGCAGAAAACGAGATTGAGGGATGAGGACATTGGGCGATTAAGCGATCTGGTGATTGGCGATTGAAAATTGGGCAGCAGTAAAGGTGCAATCACCCAATCGCAAAATCGCCCAATCGCTCAATTCTTCTACCATTCTCCGGCTTTGACGAGCTTGCGGATTTTTCGCTTGATGAGGTCGCGTTTTAGGGCGCTGATGTGGCTGATATAGAGCTTGCCGTTGAGGTGGTCGGTTTCGTGTTGAAAGGCGCGGGCCAGCAGGTCTTCGCCGGTTGTTTCGAAAAACTGTCCGTTCAAATCCTGGGCGCGGATGGTGACGATTTTGGCGCGACTTACATTTTCGCGGAAGTCGGGGATGCTGAGACAGCCTTCGCTCTGCGAGTGGCGTCCTTCTTTGTGAATGATCTCGGGATTGACGAGCACAATTTGCGCGTCGGGATCCTCTTTGAAAGTAACGTCGACGACGGCGATGCGGAGCGGAACGCCGATCTGCGGCGCTGCCAGTCCGACGCCGCGAGCGGCGTACATCGACTCGAACATATCTTCGACGAGCATCTTTAATTCTCCGTCGAAGACCGCGACTTTCGCGGCTGGCTTCTCGAGGACAGGGTTTCCGAACTTTACGATGGGATAGATCATTTTTCAGTCGCTATCTTCATTCGCAATCAATCAGTGGCAATCAGTTCATGCGCAATCATTCACTCGTAAACAATTCTTTGCAATCAGTTTATTCGCAATCAATAGTTTTTCAGTTGCAGGCAGTAGCCCTGGAAATTGCGCAAGGTTTCTCCCATGGAGTCGCCGCCGAATTTTTCGAGGGCGCAGCGGGCCAGAGTAAGCGCGACCATGGCCTCGGCTCCAACGCCAGCGGCCGGGACTACACAGACATCGGAACGTTCATACGCCGCGCTAACGGGCTGGCGCGTGGAGAAATCGATCGACTTCAGCGGGCGGCGCAAGGTGGAGATCGGCTTCAAGTAACCGCGCACGCGAACTTCCTCACCATTGGAAACGCCGCCTTCGATTCCTCCCGCGTTGTTGCGCGTGCGAGTGAATCCGCTAAAGTGCTCCGGCTTGGTGTAGCCGATTTCGTCATGCACTGCAGAGCCTGCTGAAGCGGCTGCGGTGATTCCCGCGCCGATCTCGACTGCCTTCACCGCTTGCAACGACATTACGGCGGCGGCTAACAGCGCATCGAGGCGCTCATCCCATTGCGCGTAAGTGCCCAGTCCAGGCGGAACGCCGTGGGCAACCACCTCGAAGACTCCGCCGAGCGAGTCACCATTTTTGAGAACTTTATCGACTTCCTCTTTCATGTGCTGTTCAGTTTCTTTGTCCGCACAATTTAGCAGGATTTCTTCCTTAGCATGAAGAGCGTGAATCTGCTCCCACGAAACTTCGCGTTGCATGGCCACATTGCCAACGGCGACTACGTGACTGAGAACGCCGACGCCGAGCTCTTGCAGAAAAGCCTTGGCGAGGGCGCCGATGGCAACGCGCGCTGCCGATTCGCGAGCGGAGGCGCGCTCGAGCACATAGCGAGCCTCAGGGAAATTGTATTTCAATGCGCCGGCCAAGTCGGCGTGACCGGGCCGCGGAGAAGCTACACGTTTGTGGCGGGCGAGGTCGCCTTCGCCGACAGGAAGCGACTCCTGCCAGTTTTTCCAATCCCGATTTTCAATCTGGATGGAAATGGGCGAGCCAATGGTCATGCCGTGGCGCACGCCGGAGAGAATGTGCGCGGCGTCGCGCTCAATTTTCATGCGGCCGCCGCGGCCGTAGCCCTGCTGCCGGCGCCAGAGTTCACGGTCGAGAAAAGCCTGATCTACTCGCAGCCCGGCGGGCAAGCCGGAGAGGAAAGCGACCAGAGCTTCGCCGTGAGATTCGCCGGCGGTGAAGTAACGCAGCATAGGTGCTCGATTTTACCTGATGCAGCGCCCTTGCGGAGTTTGGACTCGAGAAAGAAAATTGAAGCTGTGGCGAACCGCTGGAAAAATCCCCCTTGCGAGATTTTCGCGTGCTCAGGAGGGAAAATGATTGCTACAATAACTGAGGCTTCATATTCTTTGGTAGTTTTTGCGGTCCGCCCATTCGTTGGCGCCGTTTCGCTGAATCTCTGGCCAAATTCTTGAGGAGGAACTGTGTGCCCCCACGCACAGAACTTAAGGGAGTAGTTTTCTCGGGCACGAAGATTCGCTGTCTGCTGGCGCACGACCATGTTCTGTTGCGGCAGGGCCTGCGCCGTTTGTTGCAGGACGAGCCCGACATGGAAGTGGTCAGCGAAGCCAGCAATGCGGCGGAATGCCTGCGCAAAGTTTCAGAGTTCCAGCCGGATGTGTTATTGGCCGATGCCGAAACGTTCGAACTGCCTGCGCGCGAGGCAGAGCTGCTCGTGGCGCGGGAATCTCCTGAGACCAGAATAGTTTTCCTGACCACGCAGGAACAGGGTGTCGCTCTGGTTGGCGGCTTGCACGCTGCTTCGGGAAGCTGTGCGGTGCTGGGAACTTCGGCACAAGAACTGGTGACGATGGTTCGCAATTCTTACGCGGGCGCAGTGATGGGCGAGATTTCTGCGAGTCATTTTGTTGAGAAGCACGTTGCTACAAATCATATCGACGCAGAACATTTTCCGAGCAACGGCCCTGCATCTCTGCATCAGACAGCGCCTCCACGGCGCGACTTGCAGCGCTCATACGACGCGCCGTTTCAACAGGAACGTCGTCTTGCTGAACGTGGTGTTACTGAACGTTCTCTGACCGCGAGGGAATGGGAAGTTCTGAAATTGCTGGCTGAGGGACAGACCGTGCGCGGGGCGGCTAGTCTTCTGGGCGTAAGCAATAAAACGGTGGACGCGCATAAATTCAATCTGATGCGGAAACTTGGAATTCACAATAAGGCCCAGTTGGTGATGTGGGCGATTCAGCGAAAAGTTGTAAAGGTTCCGGCGAACTTCTAGCCTGCGTTTCGAGTGTCAGCCCGGTGCTACAGGTAGCGGTTCCCGATGCTTGCCTTCGCAACGAGTGTTTCCCCTGCCCGCAAACACCAGGGTCCCTCGCTTCGCTCGGGATGACAACGTTGGTGCGGGATGACGGCCTGAGTTGGAATTGATCACGAGCGTGTGTGCGCGACGAGTTCGGCGAGGCTGGAAACTTGCAGGTCTGGCTGGCCGTCTACGGCCTTGACCGCGCCTACGCCGGCTCGTGCTGATGGACGATTTACCCAAACAGTTGCGAGGCCGAGTGACTGCGCGGGAAGCACGTCGTGGTAGAGGCTTTGGCCGATGTGCAGGATTCGGTGGGCGGGCACGCCGACGCGACTCAACGCTAATTCGAAAATCTTCAACGACGGCTTGTAGGCTTTTGCCTGTTGTGCCGTGATGACCTGGTCGAATTCCACTCCGAGTTGAGGTTGGGTCGCGGCGAAAAGGTCGTTGTCCACGTTGGAAATGATGGCCAGGCGAAAACGTTTTTTTAATTCGCGAAGAGCGCTTACCGTGTCGGGCCAGGGTTTCCATTGCGGAAGAGAATCGGGCAGGGAGCGGACTTCTTCGTCCGTGGGCGTGAATCCAAGTTGCGCACCGAACTGCTGTACGACCGACTGAAGCACTTCGCGATAGCGGCGATACTCTCCGTGCTCGGCGCGGGCTTCGAAATCTCTGTAGAGTTGAAGAATGGTGGCGTCGTCGAGATTTTTGTCGTGCGCCGCTAGGATGCGGCGCAGGCTGGCGAGAATTCCATCTTCCCAGTTGATCAGCGTGCCGTAACAATCAAAGGTGAAAATCTCGAAGCGATTGAAGTCGAGCATGGTCGATCACTCGCGCGCGGAAGCTTAAGACTTGAAACCGGGCAGTATCGGCGTTGCCTCGCTCGATTCGCTGCCGGGCTCCGGTTCGGGCTCAGCCGGGGAATCCTCTGCAGCGGCAGCGGGTTTCGGTGTAAGAAATTTTGTGCTGTTCAGCAATGGGCGCCCGAGCGAGGCGTTGTAGCTGGTCCAGGGGCTTTCGAGGTCGGCCTCGCGCTCGAAGTGGGCGCGCATGGCCTCCATTTTGGAATCGAGGTCGTCCATATAGTGCAGCAGCAGCGCTTCGGGAAACATGGGCAACTTAAGCGAGCCGAATTCGTACTGGCCGTGATGGCTGATGATGAGGTGCTCGATAAGAATTTTGAGTTCGGCGGGAAAATCCGGGACGAGCGCAAGCTTCACTTGCAACATTTCAAGTTCAATGATCATGTGCCCGAGAAGCTGGCCGCGCGTTGTGTAGGAAAACGAACGATTGTAGGCAAGCTCGTGAATCTTGCCGATGTCGTGGAGAAATACTCCGGTGAGCAGCAGATCGCGATTCACCTGAGGATAATTTCTGCAGACCAGATCGCAGGAGCGGCAGAGTGAGACTACGTGGTCGAGCAGGCCGCCGATATAGGCGTGATGCAGGGTCTTGGCGGCCGGAGCGTTGCGGTACGCGGCCGCAATTTCCGGATCGGACATGAAGGCCTGCACCAGTGCCTTGAGATGGGGATTCTGGAATGAGGCGATGAAATCGGCGAGCGACTGCCAGAGCTCGTCGACATTCTTCGTGGTCTTGGGAAGATATTCGGAAAATTCGATTTCGGTTTCGCCCAGCTTGCGCAGCTTATGAATCGTTAGCTGGAAGCGGTTCTTGTATTTGTTGACGAGGCCTTTGACTTTGACGAAGTCATCCTGCTCGAAGACGTTGAGCACTTCTTCGACGTTATCCCACATCTTGGCTTCGAGCTGACCGCTGCGGTCGCCGAGGGTCAGAGCGAGATACGGCTCACCGGTTTTCTTGGGCTTGATTTGCTTGCTGACCACGACGAAGTTGGAGGTGATGATCTTGTTTTCGTGGCGGGTGCAATCGCAGATGTAAAACTCTTTCATTCTTCATCAGTGTAAATCAGAAAGCGGGAGGATGGTGCGTTTGGGCGAGCTGGCGCTGACTGAGGTCGTGATGCGGCGCCTCGCTTCGCTTCGGCGGACAGCCGAGGCGGCTGTCTCCACATGAGCTGTGGCTGTAGCGTCCAGCGACGCGGCCGACTGTCCTTCCGTCGGCCTCTTAGATTATGCCCAGCTTCTTTTTCTTTTTCAGCTTCTTTGAGTCGGAGGGCTTTGCTGAGGCGGTTTCGATTGGCTTGGTCTGGTTGGGGCTGGCGCCGCTGTCGACGTAACCGTCTTTGTAGTTGATGTAGGCCTCTTCGCGCAGCTTGGTGAGATAGGCGCGGAGTGCGGGCTGGAGCTTTTGCATGTAAAGCGCGTCCATGATGCGGGGCTCGATATCTTTCATCGTCGGAATGCCCGCGGTCTGGTGGGCGGTGACCTTCAAGATGACATAGCCCTGTTTGGTGCGAATCACGTCGGTGACTTCGCCGGCCTTCATGGCGAAGGTTTTATCTTCGAGTTCCTTGGCGAGTGTGCCGCGCTTGAATGCGCCGAGATCGCCGCCCTGCGAGGCCGACGGTCCTTCAGATTCTTTCTTCGCCAGATCTTCAAACTTGGCGCCAGCGCGAATTTGTTTGAGCAAGTCGTTGGCCTTGGCTTCGGCAGCGGCTAGAGCCGCGGCATCGTCGGCTTGTTTGGCGGCCGGATCCTGATTCTTCGAAGCTTTCGGGGCGACCAGAATTTCGCTGAGCTTTATCGACTCGGGCTGCTCCATCTCATTCTTGTGCTCATCGTAGAACTGCTGTTCCTCTTCTTTGGTGAGGCTCACGTGAGAACCGACCTGGTCCGCAATTACCTTTTGCGTGATGATCCGGTTCCGCATGTTTTGCTTGAAGTCTTCGTAGGAGATGCCCTGGGCGGTGGCGGCTTTCTCAAGCTCTTCCATCGAATCCAGCTTCATGTCTTTGCGCATCTGGTCGAGTTGTTTGATGAGGTCGGTATCGCCGGTAATGTCGAGGTCTTTGCCCTTTGCCAGCAGAAGTTGCTGGTCGACGAGATCGCGCAGGACATCTTTTTCGCGCTCGGCGTAAAGTTTGTCGGCATTCGCCGCGTCCTGCTGCTTCACGTCATCCCTGAGTTGGTCTTTGCTGCGCTGAAACTCGGACAGGGTAATGATTTTTCCGTTCACGCGCGTGATGATTTCTTCGACCACCTGCCCCGCGCAGTACACGGGCAGGCATGACATAGCAACGAGTATCAGAACCAGTTTCTTCATAGGAGTTTTGGATGGGCCGCCAGGCTGCCCTGACTTATGGACAGCAAGACTTGCGGACGATAGCCTTGCCGTTATTTTACTACTTCCGGTGGGGGCTTGGCCTGTCTGGATCAGTTGGATGCGCTGGCGCGGCGGCCGGGTTTGCTGCGGGTGTAGGTTAGGCAGTCCTCACGAGCGCGAGGGCAGTCATGTCATCGGGATCGACGGCTTCGCAGGTGAACTCGCCCACGGAAGTTAAAATGCTGGCGCACACCGCCTGAGCGTTTGATGAGGTGCCGGCTTGCAGTCGTTCTTTCACGCGTTGCAGGCCGAATTCGAGGTCTTCGGCTTTGTCGTCTTTGCACTTGCCCTCAACCACTCCGCGCGAAACCAGAAGAAGGACCGCGCCTTTTTCCAGAGCGACAGTGGGAGCATCGCAGGTGGCATGCGAAAAAAGGCCGAGCGGCAGGCCGGTCGAGGCGAGTTCGACCGTGCCCGTGCTGTCGCGGAGCAAGCCGGGCGTGTGCCCGGCGTTGGTGTAGCAGAGTGTGCCAAATTTTTCGTGATAGCAGCCGATGAATGCGGGGCAGGCATGAACTCCGGCGGCGGCTTCCATCAGATCGCGGTTTAGTTGGAGGCAAAGCGTGACCATCGCCTCGGATTCGTTGATATCGGGCGGTGCAAACAGTGCAGTCCCCCGGGTGCGAAATATGTTCTGTGCGACCGATAGGATGTGCTGGTTGCTCTCGCGGCGTCCGGCAAGATCGAGCAGGCCGAACAATATTCGTTCAGGGCTGACTCGCACTGAGTCAAAAAAATCTCCAGCGACGCGTTTGCCTAAGGTGCTGGCGGCGATCTCCGCGCCCTCAATTTTCGGAAACTCGTTTGGAACAGGTTCGACTGCGGCGGTCGGCTCGGGCACGTCAGAGTGGAATAGTGAGCACATTGGAGGACTAATGCCGAAACTAGCACAAGCGTCGACCGCGGGCAATGGGGCGAACGCTACATGCAGAAAGCTTGTGGCTACTTGCCGTATTTATCGCCGAGATACTTGTCCAACTCGGATTCGAGCTGGCCGTAGTCGGAGTGAATGGTCGCGCGCAACGCCGATTCCGTAGAACTGCCCTGGCTGAGAAGTTGCAGAATTTTCTGGACGTCGCCCATCCCGTAAGAATCGTTGATGTAGGAAACCGCGGCGAGCGACTCGGCATAGGCCACGTAAGCCTGTGCGCTGGAGAGGTTCATGAAACTGCCTTCCAGCACGTTCAGCGGAATGTTATGTTGCGAATTAAACAGTTGAGATAACTGGCGGCCGTCGCTACCCAGAGATTTCGGTTCCTCAAGCTGCGCGATCCCCTCGTGCAGCCAGATCGGACAACGTCCAGCGGAAAGCTGATTGATGAAAGAGTGCGCCAATTCATGCTTCAAAACGTGAGCTAGCTCTGACGTCATGGAATTGAGCCCGCTGATCGGAATGCGGAGCTTGCCGTCGTTGAGCGCTCCCGACCATGACGGAGCGCGGGTTACGTCAAAAAAAGCCTGCTCGGTGTAGAGCGTTACCAGAATGTTGTCGCGCGGTGGAGTGCCGAGATCGCGGACTAGGTCGTCATAGTCGGACTCGAGCGCCGCGAGAATTTGTCCGCGGAATGCTTCTGAGGTCTGCTTGCCTTCGTAGTGCATGACGAAGTGGCTGCTCTCGCGCTGGGCGAAATCGGTTTCCACATTTTGTTCGCGCTGCGCTTTATCCAGATATTGCTGCACGGCGGGATCGGGACGCAGTTCGAGCGAATGCTTCCAGGACGCGATGGCATCTTTCGTGTGATCGGAAGCCTGCTGGGCATAGCCGAGCACTGTGTAGGCGTCGGGCGACCGGGGCGCGGCGCTCACTGCTCGCTGCGCGTAGGTGACAGCCTGGGAAGCGTTCCCCGTGCGCACCAGCAAGGCCGCGTAGTAAATAAGGACAGTTGAATTTTCCGGTTGGAAGCGAAGCGCGCTGTCGAAGTAGCGGCGGGCCTGGTCGATATTGCCGTGTTCGAATTCAAATTTTCCGGCGATGAAATCGGCGGTGGCGCTCAACTCCGGCTTACCTTTGCTCTCGAGCTTGGCCAGAGCGTCGGTGTCGACCTTGCCATCCTTAACAATGATTTGCGGAAGATCGCCCTCGTTGGCGAGACTATCAGCGGGCGTGAAAGCCGGGAGATCGGCGATACTTTTTCCGCCAGAAGATGCGGAGTGCACGGGCATGCCTCCGGCTTCGACGCGGTCTACAGAACTTTTGGGGATAGCATAGGTGTCATCGCCGATTTCGTATTCGTAGCGATTGCCGTTCTCGCGGACGTGGTCGACCAGGATAGTACGTCCATTTTTTAAATGGATCGTGTCCGCCGATGCCGCCCCGAAGGCGAACATCAGCATCATAGCTATCAGGATAGTGGCGCGAAGCCGCATCGAAGCGCATTCTAACAATAGGTCGGCCTCATACCTACGTGACGAAAGTACTGTTAAAACGCGGCTTAGCATCTATTCTTTTGGGCCTGCTCACGGCCTTCTTGCCTGTTCGGGCCTGGGGTCAGCAGGCGAGTCCTGTGCAGACCAGCCCCGCGCAGACAAGTCCCGAGCAGGTAAGTCTGGTACAGGCAGCCCCCTCGCAACCGCACCAGCCCGGACCGGCAGAGTCGCTTTATCTGGAATTGAGTAGTGTCGAACTCGATCCGGCGCGGGTCTTCCGCGTGCGCGGCGCGGCGCTGGATCGACCCTCGTTCCACATCACTTTGGAAGATGGAACCATTGCCTTCACCAAAGATGTGCTGGGCAGAATTACCGGTGCGTTCTTTGAGGGCGATGGCGAGGTGCTGCTCACTCCGCCCAATGATGTGGAACGAAAATCCATGAGCCTGTTTACGGGCATGGCGATTCTCGAAGAACGTTTCGCGACCGCTTACTTCCGATTCAACGACAACACTGCCAATGAGTTGCAGCCGGGGTTCAGGGCGCCAGAAGATCCCGAGGAATTTGTCACGAAATGGGATCCGACAGCGCGCAATCTGGCGCAGATGGAAGCCATGCGGCTGCTGGAAAGCTTCAGCGGGATGCTGCCTGTCGTGGGCGCGACCGGCTCAGAAAATGCAGCATTGTTAAGAACGCCTGATGCTGGCGACCGAATGTTGCATGCACGGCTGCAGGGAAGCAAGCTCGGCGTCTTCGATATCTTTTTTGATTCGACCGCCGGCGAACAAGTCGAGGTAGGGCAGAGCCGGAACGGAGACGACGGAATCACGTATTACGACATCTGGGCCTCGTTCGCGATCGAGAGTGCGGGACGCCGCAGGCCGGGCCGGAGCGAGACCGTGCCAACGCTCCCTGCGGAAACGGAAGTGCAAGAAGACGAGATTGTTGTACACAGCTATGTGATTGATGCCCACGTGAAACCACCGAAAGAACTTGATGCCGAGGTGGAATTGCAGCTTGATGCAGTGCGCGGCGGATCGCGATTTCTGGGGTTTGAACTGTCGCGGTTTCTGCAGATCCGATCCGTCGAGGCGGATGGGAAGCCGGTGGAATTCGTCCATAACCCGGCAGTGGTAGGCACGCGGTTGGCACGCAGCGGCAACGACCTGGTGGCCGTGATTCTGCCCGAGCCTGCGCGCAAGGGACAAAAGATTAAACTGCGCTTCGTCTACGGTGGAGAAGTGCTCGCGGAAGCTGGTAAGGGATTGCTGTACGTGGGCGAGCGCGGCACATGGTATCCCAATCGCGGGTTGGCCATGGCAAATTTTGATCTTACTTTTCACTATCCGCAGGAGTGGACTCTGCTGGCCACGGGCAAACCAGCGCCGCGAATCCGACAAACTGGTTCGCCGGGAGCGGGCGCCGAACAAGTGTCGCGTTGGGTATCGGAGCGGCCAATCCCCGTTGCAGGGTTCAACCTTGGCAAGTATGTGCGAGGCAGTGCACAAGCTGGCAACGTCATTGTCGAAACTTATGCGACGAGCGGAGTGGAGCGAGATTTTCCCAAGGCGCCGGTGACGACTGTTCCGTCGGATGCGCCGACGCTGCGGCCGGGCGGTGTTACTCCATCGTCCGTCGCTCCGAGCACGCCGATAATTCCTCCTACACCTTCACCGGCGCGAAATGCGACCGCCGTGGCGGAGGTTGCTGCGCAAGCCATTCGTTACTATGCGGATCGCTTTGGTCCATTTCCCTACAGTCAGCTGGCCTTGACTCAGTTGCCGGGGCGCGAGAGTCAGGGATGGCCGGGACTGATCTTCTTGTCCTCTTACGCATTTCTGACGCAGCAGGAGCGCGACGCATTTCACCTCGATCAGGTGCAAACTTTACTGCAACAGCGGGTTCCCGCGCATGAGGCCGCGCACCAGTGGTGGGGAGATCTGGTGATATGGGCTACATACCGGGATCAGTGGTTTTCTGAAGGCTTGGCGAATTATTGCTCGCTGATGATTCTTCAGGATAAAGATCCGGCGGGCTTTCGTTTGGTCATGGAGAAATATCGGAAGGACTTGGCAGAAAAGAATAAAGACGAAAGTGTTCTACAAGATGCCGGACCCGTGACCCTGGGAAACCGTCTGCTGTCGTCGCACTTTCCAGAGGGTTATGAAGCCATCAGCTACGGGCGGGGAACGTGGCTGTTCCATATGCTGCGCTCGATGTTAGAGGATGGGGCGGCTTTGGATTCGGGGAAAAATGGAAGCCGTAAGAATAGTAATAAGGATTTGACGGAAGATCCCTTCGCGCGATCTTTGCGAAAAGTGCGCGAGCGCTATGCCGGAAAAGCCGTCAGTACACGGGAGCTGCTGAATGTTTTTGCGGAGGATTTGCCGCCGTCGTTGCGGTACGAAGGCAAAGCATCGCTCGACTGGTTTTTGGATGGATGGGTGAACGGCGCTTCTCTCCCTAAGCTTGAGTTGCACGGAGTCAAGTTTGTGCCGAAGGCGAACGGTATGGCTGTGACCGGGGTGATAAAGCAAAAAGATGCTCCCGAAGAATTGGTGACGTCTGTTCCTATTTATGCCGTGGTTTCGGGCAAGCCGCCATTGCTCATAGGGCGCGTGTTTGCGGATGGACCCGAGACCTCTTTTCACTTATCCGCACCGCTTGGCACGCACAAACTTTTGCTCGACCCCAACGGAACCATCCTCACCGGTCCCAAGTAAGCAGCGGTTGGCTCTCGCCAAAGGCAAGACCTATTCCTGGAACGGAACTTTCTTTCGGAACGCGCGTTCCGAAACGGGCGCAGAAATCGAGAGGACGCAACATCCTAATAATTCCCTTGCTAGGTTAAGTGACTGAGTCGTATTCCACTTGCGCCGCATTGCGCCGAGAAAAACGGATGGCAGTCGAACTGCTGTAGAAGAAGCGGGCTTAAGCGCCGTCGAGTTGAACCCATTTAGTCAAGACAATGATTGAAGATGCCGTGCTCGTTGAGACCATTCCTGTCCCGGTATTCATGGAGGCCGAATCGTGGGGCCGGAGCGAAACAATTCTATTGGTGGAAGATGAAGAGTTCGTGCGGAAGGTGACTGCCGAGGTGCTCGAGGCCGCCGGCTACAAGATGGTGATTGCCCGGAGCGGCGCTGAGGCTTTGACCGCTTGCCGCAAATCGTCGCAACTGTTTGATTTGCTGCTAGCCGATGTCGTCATGCCGGGGATCAGCGGCCGCGAACTCGCGAATGAATTTGAATGCTTGTGTCCCCGTGCCCGGGTTCTGTTGATGAGCGGGCATGCAGGACAGTTGGCGTGGCGTCATATGCCGCTGTCTAGCACTGCATACTTGGCCAAACCATTCTCTGTGCGTGAGCTTCTGAGAAAGGTGCGTGAAACATTGGACACGAATCCGCTTGCTGCCGGAACTCTCGCTTAGCCCACCCCAGCTTTGCGGTAACGCGTGGCTTGAAGAATTTCTCGAGGTATCTGTGACAGGGGCACGATCCGGTCGAGTATTCCCATCTCCGCGCAAACTCGAGGCATGCCGTAGACTGCGCAAGTCGTCTGATCCTGGCCCACTGTGAAACCGCGCTCTCGATGAATGGCGCTCATGCCCTGCGCACCGTCCGATCCCATGCCGGTCATAATTATGCCCATCGCATGGGAGTGAAAAGCGGAGGCCACCGACTGCATCATCACGTCTACAGAGGGGGCGTGTAAGTGCTCTTCCGGGTTGTCGGAGAGGGAGATTACCGTTTGCGAATTGGCGGGATGCTCTACGGTCATCTGGAATCCCGCGGGAGCAATGTAGACCACCCCCGGCCGAACCGTTTCTTTATGCGAAGCCTCACGCACGGAAACCGCGCAAAGATTATTCAGTCTCTCGGCGAAAAACGCAGTGAAGCCGAGAGGCATGTGCTGCACGATCAGAATTGGAACGGGAAGATCGGCTGGCAGCGCCGGAAGAATCTGCTCAAGGGCACTTGGGCCTCCTGTCGAAATTCCCAGAGCGACAATCTCCGTGCTGGGGAGCGAGGCTCGTCTTATAGCCAGGTCCACGGCGTGAGGAGGCTTTCTGGGCAGGAGGAACCGCTCCTTGGCGCGCCACGATTCCGCCGCTGCCTTGATTTTTGCGACCAAGTCATCGCGGATGTCAAGAATATCCAAGGAAGCGGTTGAAAGTTGCTTGGGCACATAGTCGAAGGCTCCGGCGGCGAGCGCGCTAAATGTAGTTCCCGCATCTTTCAAAGTGGCCGAGCTTACCATGATGACAGGGCATGGGAACTGAGTCATGATGCGGCGGAGGGTCTCTAAGCCATCGAGACCGGGCATCTGCACGTCGAGGGTAACGACATCGGGATGGATGGTCGCGATTCTCTGCAAAGCTTCAGTGCCGCTGGCCGCAGTGGCGGCGACTGAGAGGTCCGCATCGGAAGCGACTATGCGGGAGAGCGCCGCCCGCATGAAGGCGCTGTCATCCACAATCAGGACGCGAATCGGCGGCTTGGCAGGCTCGAGAATCATGCGCGGTAAATGGCCCGGACGAGGCTGTGGACTTCGTCCATGTAAGAATCCAGTTCGAACGTGAGGCGAGCCCAGTCAAAATTCTTCAGTCCGGTGGAGATTTGGGCGAGCAGCGAGAAGCCGTCGTCTTCAAACAGGTTTACTTGGCGTTGTTCGGCGTAGCCGTAATTCAAGCTGCTCATGCGGCAGAGCAAGTCGGCAACGTGCACGAGCGCTACTAATCCCGAGTCCTGCGACGATTGCTCCGGGGAGTGATGATGAGTCACGACCGCGATCAGGTCGGGAGCAAGGCCCCAATTTTCTGCAAGCAGATGTCCGCTATCGCAGTGCGTAAACCCAAGCGATCTTTGCTCAGCTTCATGCAAGGGAATACCTTCCGCCCGGGCAATGTTGAAAGCTGCGCCGAATTCCTTAGGCAAAACCCATAGGTTGACGATGATTCCGAGATCGTGAAGAAGGCCTGCGAGATAAGCCTTCCCGGGATCGCACAAGTTGATCTTTCGCGCCAGGCGCCGGCAGACCAGCGCGCATCCCAGTGAATGCTCCCAAAAGACCGTAGGATCGATGCTGGTTTTGCCCGCCGGAAGCAGGTTCAGCACACCGCACGACATTGCAATATCGCTGATGTGATGCACTCCCAGGCTGACCACGGCTCCGCGTAATGACTCGACTCTCCCCCATCGGCCGGAACCGAACAGCGGAGAATTCGCCATGTGCAGGCACTGTGCCGCCAGAGATTTATCGCGCGCCAGGAAGTCTGTAATCTCACGCAAATCGATTTGCTCTACCGGTTGCTGCAGGTAGTGCAATAAAGGAGTAAGAACCGCCGGAATGGTCGGAATCTGACGCAGTCCGTCGAGCCGCTCCAGTAAGACCTGCTTTTCTACGAGCGCAGTCGTCATAGGGTCTTGCCCTCTGGTGGCGAGGATTCGCCTTTCACATAGGCGGTGGTTCCCGGCAAATGGACCAAGCGAAAGTCCTGACTCACTCCGAACAGAGACTCCGCCTGTCCGAGAAATAGATACCCGTGAGGCAGAAGATTATTGAAAAAGTGCCGAATGACACGGCGCTTGGAAGTCAGATCGAAGTAGATCAGCACATTGCAGCAAAAAATAATGTCAACGTTCTTCATGAGCGCCATGCGGGCATCGTCGGAGAGATTGAGCCGGCTGAAAGTCACGTTGGCGCGGACCATCGGATTTACCCGAAGCTGATCGCCAAAGGGAAGAAAGTATTTTTGCTGATGACGCGGCGTGAGGTTGCGCGTGCTGTATTTTCCGTACAGCGCTGCTTTGGCATATTCCAGCGAGCGCTGATTTAGGTCAGTGGCGATAATTTCAACCACCCAGCCTTCGAGCAGGCCCTCCGCCTGGTCCAGCAACGACATGCGCAGCGCGTATGGTTCCTCTCCGGTAGAGCAGCCCGCACTCCAGATACGGAGACGGCGCTGCGGGCCGTTGGCCTTAGCCGCAAGAACATTCGGAATTACGATGCGGCGCAGCGCATCGAGTTGCGGTGTGTTGCGGAAGAAGCACGTTTCTCCGATCGTGATCTCATTGAGTAAAGCGATGAGTTCCCCTTGCCGAATCGGACTGATCGTGAGGCACTCGAAGTATTGGCTCAGGGATTGCATGCCGAGGTTTTTCATACGGCGGCCGCAGCGCTCCCGCAGCAGACGGAGTTTGTTGTCCGGGTGAAAAATTCCAGCCACCCGATAAATCAGTTCGCGGATGCGCACGAGTTCGGGTTCGGGTGGCCCTTCCGTGATCGAAGCCGCTTGCATAGAAGGCGCGGTGGTCACGGATGCCTTTCCGATCCCTCCTATGCTGGCGACCTTCAGAATGCGCCGGCCGCACTTTTGCAACTCGTCAGCACGAGGAACACACGCCCCACAGAAACTTCATCGGCGCGGGATGAGGATTCCTTTAGGGGTTAGGGCGCCTTGGAGGCCGTGCCGAGGATGACGATGTCTACACGGCGGTTCTGCGCCCGCCCTTGCGGTGACGGGTGATGAGAAGCCGAACCAGTTCTGTGGCCCGGGCGCATCGAAGGTCACACGGATAACGTTCCGATTCGCACCGCTCAGATCGCTTCCAATTGGGAGCTTTCGACCGCTTCAGCCGCAGATGGCGCAGCACGCTCACACCATCGAGGTTGGGCAAGTTTAAATCGAGTATGACGAGGTCATAGTCAAACTCGCTGCCCATGGAGCGCGCCTGCTCGCCATCTTCGACGACGTCGACGGCATTAATGTTCCCCTTGCAGACCCTGGCGCACAAAGCCGGCCAGAGCCCCATCATCTTCTGCAATCAGAATCCTCATAAGTGGGCCTTAATCACTGCCTGATTCTAGTTAGGGAAGAACTCAGTTGAGACGGAAAGTCGATCGCACGAAAGTGTGTGTTTGCAGAAATGGGGTGGAGTTTCAAAAAGGGAGATGTTGTGCATGCGTGGCGGGCGCAGGCGGCGAGTTGCATAGGTCCCTTCGGCAAGTTCGGGGCGGGTGGCGATGCTGGGCGGGGACTTCGCTGGCTTGGGATGACGGCTCGGTTGCTGGCGGACGGAGGCGTCCGCCGCTTCGTGGGGTTATTCGGCTTGGGCTTGCCAGACTTCTACTTGGCGGCGCATGAGGTTGTAGCATTCGCAGGCGGCTTGCTCTAGTTTTGGGCGGTGCACGATTCTTACGTCGCCGCGGGTGTAGGCGATTAGTCCGGCTTTTTGCAGGATGCCGGCGGCGACCGTGACGCTGGAGCGGCGTGTGCCCAGCATTTGACCGAGGACTTCTTGCGTTAACCCGAGAGAAGCGGAGCCGACACAGTCGGCGGACATTAGCAGCCAGCGAGCCAAGCGCGATTCAACATCATGCAGACGGTTGCAGGCTGCGATCTGTGTGGCCTGCATGGTCATGATTTGAGAAAACTGTTGCAGCTTGTGCTCTAGTTGAGGGCACTGTCGCAGAATTACTGCGAAGGCATCGCCATCCACACGCAGGGCGGTGATCTCGTTGTAGACGAGATTGCCCGCGCCGATAGACCGCGGCGGCTCTTGATTTTTTTTCGGTGGTCGTTTGGGAGTCACGCGCTCGTGGCGGGTCAGTGGATGGTCTCCGGGCGAGGCAGAGTTTCGAGGACTTCGCGCTCGCAGACCGGGCAACCCGGCAAAGAAACGTTGCGGTTTAAGGTGGTGCCGCTCAGCAGGAAGCGGGCGCCGAGGAGTTGCATGGGCGATCCACAATGAGGACATGAATGCGGTTTCGGAGGTGGAGATTTTTCCTTCAGGAAGTCTTTGAGGGGGCGGAGAATCTGCGCTTTGGCCAGGGGTGTGGTTGCCACGGAAGTATCCTGCCTGAATACAGGGTGGGAGTCGGCACGTCGTGGAACTTATGAATGTGCGGTGGGCGACGGAGGGGCACGCGTGCTTCGGATGTGCGCTCGCTTCGCTGCGGGCGGACGAATGTGTCCGCCGCTACGCGATTTCAGGTTCAGGCTTGGTCGCTAGGCGTTTTGAGTTTGCCATTCTTTGACTTGCCGCTGCAGCAGGACGTAGCAGTCGCACGATGCCTCTTCCAGCCTGCGGCGGTCCTGGATGGTGACGCGGCCGCGGGTGTAGGCAATTAGTCCAGCTTTTTGCAGCGTGCCCGCGGAAACCGTGACGCTGGAGCGGCGTGTTCCTAACATCTGCGCGAGGAATTCCTGGGTCAAGGGAAGATGCTCGGAAGCAACGCGGTCTTGCGTCATCAGGAGCCAGCGGGCCAATCTTTCGTTTACTTCGTGGAGGCGGTTGCAGGCTGCGATTTGCGTAACCTGAACGGCAAGGAGCTGCGCGTAGCGGTTCATTTGCCGCTCGAGCGTGGGACATTTTGGCAGCAGAGCGCGCAAGTCATCGACGTCGATTCGGAAGGCAGTGGCGTCGGCTTGAACGACGGCGCGGGTGTGGCTGGTGCGAAAGCCTGCAACCACGGGCGTGCCGGAGACGCCTTCTTTGCCGATCAAACCGACTTCGACACTTTTGCCATCGGGCATAACATTGAGGATCGAGAACATGCCGGAATTGACGAAATACACTGACTTGAGGGTTTCGCCGGCTTCATGAATGAGTTGTTGGAGCTTCAATCTCACGAATTCCAGCTTGGGAAGAACCGCGTCGGATTCGGTGCGCGGCAGGGCGAGCAGGATCGCGTTGTGGATCTGATTTCCGTCGTCATCTTTTTTGGAGGGCGCGGTTCCGCGACCATTACCGTCTCGAGTGGAGGCGACGGATGTACGAGCGGAGAGAGAGGACTTTGCCATAACGGCTCCTTGCGCAGCGAATACGCTGTCAGATTTTGCAAGGAACCGTTACCCTACAGGGCGCGGCGGAAAGATGCTAGAAGAGACATCTCTAGAATACTCTCTTTTGCGGAAGTTAGCTCGAAATTGGGTGGGTGGGACGGTTTGAAAAACGTGCGCGAGGCTTCAAGCCCCGCGAATTTATTGGCGCTTTACGCGGCGCTGAAGCGCCGCTCTTCCACGGTAGTGCTGGCATTCACGTGGGAGCGCAGGCATTCCCACTCGCGCATTCTCCGTAGCGCACGCATTCCCGGAAGTGCGCGCATTCTCAGTAGGGCATGCGCTCGTCACTTCAAACTGAGTCACGCAGGGTGCTAGGGGTTGATCTTAGGTTGCTGATGTTGCTGCCGGCTTTGTGGCAGGCGATCAGGCCGGAGCGCTCGAAGTTGGCGCAGGCGGAGCGAGCATTCCTCGATGCGAATCTCGATCACTTCGCGGATGCGGCCATCGGTACAGGCATCGAGGGCTGATTCCAACCTCTTTAATTCGTTGGTGATTTTGGAAATTTCCTCCGCTCGAAGCATGGGATCCTCCGGGGGCGGTTGATTTCATGGAGTTATACCACAATACGGAATGTCATGCAAAGCACGGTATTTTGTGCGTTATCGTACGGTATGCGCTGTATGTGCCCTTTACCGCTAAAGGGTTAAGTTGGAGAAAGTGCCATCAACTGTCGCCGGCTCTTTCCCGAACGGTTAGGATCCCGCCAGCAATCCGCCAAGGCACGCGGGGATTTTTCATGTCTTTGAGAATTCTGATTGTCGATGATAGTGCGACCATCCGGAATCTGGTTCGCACGTTCATCGAAAGCAATACCGAGTGGCAGGTGTGCGGCGAGGCTGAGAATGGCCGGGTCGCGGTAGAAAAAGTGTCCGAGTTGAAGCCGCAAGCCGTGATTCTGGATCTTTCGATGCCGGTGATGAATGGGTTGGACGCGGCTCGCGAGATTGCGCGCATCGATTCGAAGGTGCAGATGGTTCTGTTTACGATGCATGTCAGCAACGAGCTGCGGAGATATGCGGAAGCTGTGGGCATCAAGGATGTGATCTCGAAATCGGAGAAGATTGGGGAGCGCCTGATTGGCACGCTCAGGGCTCTTTGCGCGCGGGAGTTCCCCGCGACGTGAGTTAGCCGCATCGTAAGAAAAGTTTTGCGTTCGGTGGCGACATGTGTGTAAAGTTCGCAGTGGAGAAATCGAACGATGTGTTTCTCAGCCACAGCGAACTTTGTCGGCAGCACGGTTCTCGGCGCGGTAGGCGTAGTCACCCTGACCCGGGTGAAGCACCGCCGCGAATGGCTTTTCGCTTCACTGCCGTTGTTATTTGCCCTTCATCAGTTCATCGAAGGATTCGTCTGGCTCGGACTAGACGGCATTCTTTCGCCTGCGGTTGCGCATGACATGGGCGCCGCGTTCATGCTCTACGCGCAGGGATTGTTACCATTCTTGCTGCCGCTAAGCGTGTTCTTGTTCGAGCCGACTGCCCAGGCGCGCCAGCGTATGCGCCCATTTCTGATTCTTGGCTTGGGCACCACGCTCTATATATTGTGGGCGTTGACGGCGTTCCCTACGCAGATTTTCGTCAAAGAAAACACTATTGTCTATATCAACCAAGCCACTAACCACGAAGCGGTCGCTGTGCTTTACGTCATCGCGACTTGTGGATCGTTATTTTTTTCGAAGATCAAGCCGATGGTTCTTTTCGGTGCGGCTAACCTGGCAATTCTTTTGGTTGTGATGGAGGTGAGGCGCTACGCGTTCACCTCGCTGTGGTGCGCGTATGCGGCGGTCGCGAGCGTAATTATTCTGGCCTACTTCTGGAAGACCCACGGTAGCCGGCCGTTTCAGTATGCGTAGCGAGGCCAGACTCTGACTAACGTGCAGTTGAAAGATAAAGATCCACATGATTTAAGGATCGACATGATCAAGGATAAGCACTTGAAAACGAGATTAACTGTACTTCTGCTCTGCAGTTTGTCGGCGCTGAACGTCGTCGCGCAGACAGCGGCATTACCAAAGAGCGCCTTCTTTAAGACTTCTGACGGCATCAGCATTCACTATCTTGAAGCGGGCAGCGGCAAGCCGATCGTTTTTATTCCTGGCTGGACCATGCCCGCTTGGATCTGGCAAAAACAAATTGACGAGTTTTCGAAGAAGTATCACGTGGTAGCGGTCGACCCGCGTTCGCAGGGCGAGAGCGACAAACCTTCCTACGGGCACCTGCCTGAAACGCGCGCGCGAGATTATAAAGAGTTGGTCGATCAACTTGGATTGAAGCATCCGGTGCTGATTGGCTGGTCGATGGGGTGCGGTGAGCTGATTAAATATGTGGAACAGTTCGGCACGGGCAATGTAGGCGGGATCGTGCTGGTCGATGGTTATCTGACAGATAAGCCGAGCGATTTGTTCGTCCCCCTCTCGGCGTGGATGAACCAACTGCAAACGGATCGCCAGAAACAAACCGAGGGTTTCGTCCGGAGCATGTATAAGAAGCCGCAGACGGAGGAGTATTTGAAGCGGGTGATCGACGCGTCGGCGCAGACTCCGGCCGACACGGCGGCGCTGCTTATTTACAACATGATTGCGGTAAAGGATTTTTTGCCGGGTTTAAATATTTTGGGCGACGCGAAGTCGAAGACCCCGGTGCTGTTCGCTTACCAGCCCGAAACGCAGCAAACCGCGGACTACCTGAAAATGAAACTTGGAGACAAACTCCGGCTGGAGATATTCGAAGGCGACGGACACGCGCTGTTTGTTGACGATCCGGAGAAATTCAACCACGTGCTGGAAAGTTTTCTGCAAACCGCGTGGTCGTCGCATTGATGAATTCAGGCTTGCTCTCTCGACTGGGAAAAACACTGCTCACCGGCACTCTCGCGTTGTACTTTCTGATCGTAGCTTTCAATAACATCGTCGACTACGAGACCAACTTCAAGTTTGTCGAGCACGTGCTGAGCATGGATTCGATTGGCGCCGATGCGCACGTGCAGTGGCGGGCCATTCGCAGTACGCAACTGCACCATGTTGCCTATTGGACGATCATTCTGTGGGAACTTGCGACTGGGTGCATCTCTGGATTGGGCGCGATGCGAATGTTTTTCGCGCTGCGTTTCAAGGATAAGTTTGAGACTGCGAAAACGTTGTCGATCGCGGCCCTTTGGCTGGGATTGCTGTTGTGGGCGTTAGGTTTCATCACGGTCGGCGGAGAATGGTTCTTGATGTGGGAGTCGAGCGTGTGGAACGGCGAAGCCTCGGCCTTGCGCATGTTCATTCTGAATGCATTCGCGTTATTGTTTCTCTATTTGCCGGATGCTGAGAAGGAATCGAGCGCTAGATAGAAATGCCGTTCGTGGAATTAGCCAACTCGCCGCACGCTCCGGGGATTTGCCCCGTGAAGATTTTTTACAGGGATGTGGGTGAAGGCCAGCCGCTGGTTTTTCTGCACGGCGGTTGGGGCTATGGCGCTTATCCGATCACGTGGCAGCTTAAAGCGTTCAAGAGCAAAGTGCGATTCATAATTCCGGATCGCTCCGGCTACGGGCGCTCTACGCCGGTGTCAGCACCGATGCCGATCGACTTCCATCAGCGGGCAGCGGAAGAAACTTTGCTTGTGCTCGATAAGTTGGGAATCAAGCGCGCGATGTTTTGGGGACACAGCGATGGAGCGGTGATCGCGGCAAAGATCGGGCTGTTGGCGCCCGAGCGCTGCGAGCGGCTGCTTCTGGAAGCATTTCATTTCGAGCCGGGCAAGCTGAACTCCCGCAGCTTTTTTAAACAGTTCGCTTTGCATCCTGAGGACGTGAAAGAAAAAATGCAGAAGCTGCTGATCGCGGATCATGGCACGGTCGGTAATAAGGACCGGTGGAAGAAGGTGGTGCAGCGGAATTGCCGAGTGTGGCTGAAACTTGCGGCGCAAAGCAGTGGCACTGCGGACGATTTATTCGACGGGCGGCTCGGCAAGTTGAAAGTGCCGGTAACATTTATGCACGGAAGCGGCGACCCTCGAACTGAGGCAAACGAGATGGAACGAGTCCAAAGAGCGCTGCCGCATGCTGATGTGCGTTTCGTGGAGACCGGCCGGCACAGCCCGCACAGCGAAAGAAAATCCTGGAAGCAATGCAACGGAATTCTGAGCGAGTTTCTCGCGGGAAAATAGTCCTTGGGCCGCGCTTCCATTTGGCGCAGGCAGAAACCAGGATCCCTCGTTCCACTCGGGATGACAAGCATTACACCACTCGGGATGACAAGCATGACACTTCAATCGAAATTGCCATTGCTCGAAAGCGGAAGATCGCGCACGCGCTTGCCTGTGGCCGCGAAGATCGCGTTGCAGAACGCGGCAACGAATGGAGGCACGCCGGGCTCTCCAACGCCAGCGGGCGGTGCGCTGCTCTCGGTGATGTAGACGTTGGTGTGAGCGGGCGCTTCGTGGATGCGGGCCACGGGATAGTCATTGAAATTCGATTGCTGAATGATGCCGTTTTTTGCGGTGATCTCTCCGGTGCGCACAATGCTCGTGCCGAAGACTGCAGCGCCTTCGAATTGCGCGCGCAACGCTTCAGGATTCACCACGATTCCGGCGTCGACGGCGGTATCCACGCGTGGAATGCGGATGGTGCCGTCATCGCTGATCTCAACTTCAACCACGGTGGCAACGTAGGTGAGAAAGCTGCGGTGCGCGGCGAAGCCGAAGCCGTGGCCTTTTCCGTTCTTCTTCTTTGCCCAGCCGGATTTTTCGGCGACGGATTCGATCACGCCGCGCAGCCGTCCGGTTTCCCACGGATACGTTTTGTAATCCGCACCGTAGTTCGGATACGTCACGCCGGTGAAATCCAAAGTGCGCGGAGGACCGATCAGATCCAGTTGATACTCCACGGGATCGCGATGGGCGCGATGCGCGAGTTCATCGGTGAAACACTGCACTGCGAAGCCGTGATAAATGTTGGCGACGGAGCGCAGCCATCCGATTCTCACATGAGCCTGCGCTGGACCGTTTTCGATTCGGATGCTCGGCAGATCGTACGGAAGATCGGTCCATCCCTGCGCCAGATGCGGCGGATCGCCATAGACCTGGGTGACATCGAAGATCGAGCTGATCGGAGGGAAAACCGATCTCTGCAGCCACGCGGTCGGCTTACCTTTTTCGTCGACGGCGGCCTTCATGTACATCGCAGCGACGGCATTGTAATAATCAAACTGCACGTCGTCTTCGCGCTTCCAAACAACTTTCACGGGACGGCCGAGTTTCTTCGACAGGACGGCGGCTTCGGCAACATAATCGGGCTTGGATTTTCTTCCGAATCCTCCGCCGAGGAATGTGACGTGGCAAACGACGTCTTCTTTCGCGATTCCGAGTTGTGACGACACGATGGCCTGCACGGCTTGCGGATTCTGCGTCGGCGCCCACGCCGTGACTTTTCCGTCTTTAAATTCGGCGAGCGCCACGAGGGGCTCCATGGGCGTGTGCGCGAGCAGCGGAACGTAGTAATCGGCCTCCACTACATTTTCGGTGGGAAATGTTTTATCGGAATCGCCGACACTGCGAATGACTTTGCCGGGCTTGTGCGACGTCTCGCGGAGTTCTTTCTTGTATTCCGCGGAGTCGTAGGTTTCGTTCGGTCCGTTATCCCAAGTGATTTTCAGTTTCTTGCGGCCCTGGAATGCAGCCCAGGTGTTGTCGGCGATCACGGCGACTCCGCCTAATGGCTGGAACGCCGCTGGGGGCTTGAATGGGTCGATGCTGACGGTCTGGCGCACTCCCGCGACCTTGAGCGTTTCCTGATCGTCGACGGTTTTTACTTTGCCGCCGAACACGGGAGGATGTTCGATCGAGGCGTAGACCATGCCCTCCATCCGCGCATCCATTCCAAAGACAGCTTTGCCGGTGCAAAGATTTTCGAGGTCAACGCTCTTCGCTCCCTTGCCGATGTAACGCCAGTCGGCGGGCTTCTTCAGTTGCAGGTCTTCTTTCTTTGGAACGGGAAGGTGCGAGGCGTCCGCAGCGAGGTCACCATAAGCCAGGCGCCGGCCGCTTGCCTTGTGAACTACCACGTGCAACTCGGTGGAACATTCAGCTGCCGGAACATTCCAGCGTGCAGCCGCTGCCTGCAGCAACATCAAGCGGGCGGTCGCGCCGCACTCGCGCATGGTGGTAAAAAATCTTCTAACGGATTGCGAGCCGTCGGTATTTTGATCTCCATATCGCTTGTCGCCGATGCCCTGATCGATCTTGACGCGCTTCCAGTCGGCGTCAAGTTCGTCGGCCAGCACCAGCGGCAACGATGTGCGGATCACGGTCCCCATCTCGGAGCGATGCGCAATGATGTAGACGGTTCCGTCAGGCTGAATCCCGACGAAAAGATTGGGATGAAACGCCGCGCGGTCGGCCTCGCTCTGCCAGTCCAGAGGCGCGCCCTGAGCTAAAATCGACGGGATGAACCGCGCGTGTCGTACAGCGAGAACGAACGCGCCCGCGCCAAACGCGCCTTGAAGAAATTTCCGCCGGCTTACGTTTTCGATTTGCGTCATGCTGTTTTCCCCGCTGCCAGCTTGATGGCCTGGCGAATTCGTTGGTAGGTTCCGCAGCGGCAGATGTTTCCTGCCATGGCTTCATCGATTTCGTTATCCGTGGGATGGGGCGTGCCTTTCAAAAGCGAAGCAGCCTGCATGATCTGGCCGGACTGGCAATATCCGCACTGCGGAACGTTCAACTCCATCCAGGCTTTCTGCACCGGATGCAGGCCGTTCGCGCCGAGATCTTCGATGGTTCGAATCTCGCTGTTCGCCGCCGAGCTCATCGGCGTCACGCACGACCGGATTGCTTGGCCATTCTTGTGCACAGTGCAAGCGCCGCAAAGCGCCATGCCGCACCCGAACTTGGTTCCGGTCAGCGCGAGAATGTCCCGCACGTACCATAAAAGGGGCATGTCAGGATCGCCGTCGAAACTGCGATCGATTCCATTTACCTTGAGCTTGATCATCCGGATCCCTTTCTTAACGCAGATGGCATTCTACGACTAGGGATGGCGGAAGCCAATCGGGAAAGCCGGGAGCGGATTTTAGTACGGCCATGCTGTCCTCGCCAGCGATTTGCATAGGTCCCTTCGACAGGCTCAGGGCAGGCTCTTCGTTGGGAGTCCTCGGCTATCGCCGGGGACTCCGCTTCCTCAGGATGACAAGGCGTTGGGGCGAGGCGCTCCCGAGACCCCGCAGCCAATGCGGGGCGAACCCTATCCGTTAATCACTGTCGCGCTTCCGGCCCAGCGATAATTGGAAGGACGCGACTCTGATGAAGTCCCTGATTACACCCGGCATTTGTCTGGCGGCCATCGCGCTGCTGCTGCATACCGGCTTGCTCGCGCCCAATATAACGCTCGTCACCTCTGCCTTTGGCGCCGCGACCGTCGCAGGACTGCTGCTCGCCTGGCGATTTCATTCCAGCCGAATCTTCTTCGCGCTGTTGTCCCTATTCCTGGCTCAGCAGGCAATCGCATACTTTTCCAAAGGACATGTTGGCACCGGTCCAGGCAGCACTGCGTTAGCTGCCGCGGGCTTGCTATTGCCGCTCAACTTCGTGCTGCTCTCGTTCCAGCAAGAGAAAGGATTCACGGTTTCGAGCATCGCTCCTCCATCCTTATTATTATTCTTCCAGTCCGTAATCGTGGCCGTGCTCTGCCGTCCCGACGCAGCGCAACGCGCTCTGCATCACGCTTCCGCGCGAGCCCCGCTGCCCTTCGCCACATTACTGGCATTCGCCGCAGCCGCAGTAGTGTTGCTAATACGCTACCTGCTCTTTCACAAGCCGGTCGAAGGCGGACTTTTATGGGCGCTCGCGGCCTCGCTCCTGTCGCTTTACTTCGGAGGCGTAGGACGAATCCCAACAGCATACTTCGCCGCTTCCGCATTCATCCTCGCGGGGGCGATCGTCGAGACATCTTACCTGCTCGCCTATCACGACGAACTCACGACGTTGCCCTCGCGTCGCGCCTTCCATGATGCATTGCTGCGGCTGGAGTCCCCGTACTCCATTGCGATGGTGGACATCGATCACTTTAAGCGCTGCAATGACACCTACGGCCACGACACCGGAGATCAGGTATTGCGCATGGTCGCGGCAAGACTGGCGCGAGTCACGGGTGGAGGACAAGCTTACCGTTGCGGTGGCGAGGAATTTGCCATAGTTTTTCCCGGCAAGATAACAAGCGATGTGATGCAACATCTGGAAAAGCTGCGTGGCGCAATCGAAGCCAGCACGCTCACCGTGCGCGGGCCAGACAGACGGCAAGAAATGCGCGGTCCCGACCGCCGTACCCAACGGGCGCGCCGCCGCACTCAAGGCCAGGCAATCCGGCAACTCGCACGCGCTACATCGCCCACGGAGATATCAGTCACCGCCAGCATGGGAGTAGCAACCTCGATGCGGGAAGATTCATCCGCGGAAGAAGTCATACAGGCAGCCGATAAGGCTCTCTATCGCGCCAAAGCCGGAGGACGCAATCGCATCGAAACCGCAGCCTCACCCCGCCGCCGTACTCGCAGCAAGGCCGCCGGCATCGCGTGAAGTGAATCCGAAGATGGTCGGAAGAAGTTCCCCAAGATAAATCAGAGAACGTCCGGCCCGGAGCGTCATTCACGGCGGAAGCAATGACGCGCCGGACTCGTACGTTTTCGCAAGCACCACAGGCCGTGCGGTCAGCCCGCGGTCGAAGGAGGCGTCGAATTTCTCCGGCCACTGCCGGCACAAGCCGGACACTTGATACGGATAAATGCAACGCCCTCAGACTTACCGCGAATGTCCACGGGCCGCGCAATATATCCGGTACCGCCGCAGTGCGGGCAGTTCTTCGGATCCACTGATCCCCCTCAGTTGGAATGAGTTTTTCATTAATTTGAGAGAACAGCGCCACAAATTTAATCTTGTTACGAAAAACGAACAACGGGTCGCGCCTGTCCGTCGCCGTTCAAGGTGAAAACCTGCAAGGGGATGGCTGTGTTAAGCTAATGAAAACCGCAGCCGGAGAGGTGGCAGAGTGGCCGAATGCGGCGGTTTGCTAAACCGTTGTACGGGCTAACACCTGTACCCAGGGTTCGAATCCCTGCCTCTCCGCCAGATGTCTTAAAGCCCGCAGTCATAATCGTTTACCTCGCGTTTACCTTCGAATCGATCACATCACCCGCGGTCTGTCGGCACCCGAGAGGTGCATATTAGGTGCATATTCGAGAGATCGCTGAAATTGCTGCATCGCCGCAACGGCGTCGGAGTCCGCGGTCTTGATGTAACAGTTTTGCGTGACCGCGACGGTAGCTTGCCGCAAGATTCTCTGGATGATCTTGTCGGAAACTCCAAACTGGTAAAGATTCGTCGCCAGACCACGGCGGAACGCATGCCACCCATGCCACCGGACTCCCGCTTTGGTGATCAGAGGCACGATGACCTTTGCCGCCAAAGCGTCCAGGTTGACAGGCTTTCCCGCTGAGCTGAGAAACATCAATCCGTTCGCGGGATTGCCTGACAAGCGTCGGTGCGAATCTAGCAGTCGCGCCAGTTGCGCAATGACGGGAACTGGCGCTTTGCCTTTTCGGGTTTTTGGCTCCAGTGCATGCCCCCTCCAGATAGAATGAGAGATGAGTATCTGCTCTCCGTCGTAATTCTCCCAGAGCAACCCGCGCAGTTCACCTTTGCGTACTCCTGTGAATGCCGCGGCCGCTATGATCGTCGAGACTGGTTCCGGCAGCACGTTAAGCATCAGCGTGATCTCTTCGAGAGAATACGCATATGTTTCACCAGCGGGCTTGCCCTTAGGCAATACCACGTCCCGCATCGGATTCTCCGAATTAACCACACCCTGACGTTTGGCGTACCGAAAAATCCCTGAAAGGAACGCCTTGATATGAGCAAGAGTCGTGGACGTTAGCTTGTGTTCCTTTGCTATTGACTCCAGAATTCTTTCGCCATCAACCGTCCTGAATTCGCGTAGCATGTTATCGCAGCGCGGCTCCAGGTACCGCCTCCACATATTCCGATAGCCACGGAAGGTGCTGATCCGATTGTGCTCTTCAACAAACGGCAAGTAACGGTCTTCGGTGAAGCGAATCAAGCTCATTGCACTTTCAGGCGTGCTCCTCGCGAGGTTGATCGATTCGAGGAACTCCCTCGCGCGATCTCGTGCAGCAGTTTTGTTCGGACACTCCAGTCCGAAATTTGCTAGTTTCTTGGTTTTCTGGACCCTTCGAACCGAACCATCCGCAGCGAACTCGGAGTCGTAGTATCGAAGTAGCCATATACTTCCCTTGCGATACAGATAACCTTCTTGGTGACGGGTTCCCTTCATGTGCTCTCCTTTCCGAGAGCCCGTCCCACTGCCCTATTGCTGGTCGCTACTATACGCCGCTCGGCCCAATCTTCCAGTTCCGGGCTGCCCCAGCGGAAACGGACGTATTTACCGAAGCGAACATGGGGAAGGGGGTCTATAGAGCGCGATCGCACCTGTTCACGGATCCACGACTCCGGCAGGCCCCAGCGTGCCGCCAGTTCCTTGCTATCGATGAACTCATATCGCGCCAGCGACTTGAAGTTCTCTGTGGCGGAGTCACGGGGTTTGGTGATGCTTTGCATTTCTTGTTGCATTAGGCCAGAATCCACATTCTGGGGGAAGGGCCTCATTGTCCGAGAAAATATGAGGGGACATCCGCAGTTGCTGAATCCCGCCGCGCGGTAAGGTAGCAGCTAGGACGACATTTCTTGTCCGGAATTAATTTCCGGACAGATCACCATCGTCTGATTTCCTGGCACAACGGGAAAGCAGACGACGCATCCCGCGAAGATGATCTTTGTCTCCGAGGGAGACCAATTGTGACCACGTCTTGACAGGGCCGGTCTTTGAATTCGAGTTGCGGCTGTTGAAAGCCTTCAGTTCTTGCGCAGACTTGCCTTCGAGGTGAGCACTGGGCGGCAGATGGCCGGCGGCGTCGAGGGCTGAGGCTATCTTCCGCAATTGATCATCGGATACCTGAGTATGACCGTCGGAGATCGCTTTTCGCCATAGCCCACCGGCACAGACGATAAAAGATCGATCTGCTTTTGGACTACGGCCGGGTTTCTTTCTGTTCAGTTCACTCTCTGATACGCGGGCGTCTGGTCGACCTTCCGCTGCCGAGGGCTGCGGGATTAGCTCAGCTAGCACCTCTGTGGGCGTGTTTGTTGCACCCATGCGTGCGCTTTGCAGTGTCTGCTGCGATACCCTGAGTTGCCGTTCAGCGTGCTCACATTCCCTCGCTTCAATCTCAAGGCGCCTTTGCCAGCGGCCCTGAAGCTGTCTCATCCGGAGATCTAGGCTATTCAAGTGTGCAGTCCTAAGACTAAAGGGGAGACTCGTGTGCCTAGCAGATCGTGAGAACTCGTTTGCAATTGAGTTAGCTCGGACTCGAAGCATACTAACAATATGCGCACAGACACGTCGCACAAATCCGGCAGACTTGGTGTATCCCTGGGTTTGCCAGACCTCGCAATAGATCTCATACACTCTCCGAGCCCACTCGTCGGCACGCTCCACCTTCATCTGCAAAATCAGAGAGGGCACGCTGTTCAGATTGAGCCGATTCTCGAACCGAATGCGGCTCTCGTCTGCTTTTATTCGAGTACGCATCTCTTGGGACAATACGACTTTTTTCAAGACCACGAGGCGGTGGTCGATGTCTTCCCATCGAAAGAGTGGCATTTAATGATGTCTCGCTCGACCCAGAAGAGATGCGAGGTTTTTATGGGCATCCATTCACGAGATTGCACCCGCCGGCAACTCGGCCCAAGTCTAAGGCTTCTTGTCCCGCGCCCAGCGAGCCCGTGCTGCTTTTCGGGCTTGCTCTGATCGCTGCTCGGCAGTCCGATTCCTAGCAGTGGCCTTTCCGCCGCGGCGTCCTAGCTGAACAGCTGCCGCGTTCTTTCTTGCCATCAGGGCTTTCTACACCAACTGGGCACTACTCGGCAATGACTTGATTTATGCTCACCGCTGAGCATATAATCTAGGCGCAAAGAAAGCGCGCCGTACCGGTGCTACTAACACCGACACGGCGCTAACCACAGTCGCCTATTAAGGAGGCAACAATGGCTAGACAGCAACGTAGCACCACTCGCAGGCGTCTATTCCGCAAAGCCCAACTCACCAGCGCCGACACCACAAATGAGCGGACTTGTAGCAGTAATCTTAATTTGGTTGGTAGTCAGCGCGGTGAGCGTATAGACTGAGGGGGTAGGGGGAGTAAGAAGCACCGTGAGGCATCAGAGTTGCGTACTCCGTGGCGATTGGGAGGTTAAACAAAACCCGAAATCCCGTGACACGGATAAGTTGTACAATGGCCGCTGTCCTAAGTGTCACAAGGAATCCTAGGTCTATGGATTGGCTTAGGCATCACATTTTGAGTTGGCTTGGCCGGCATCTTCTTGCCGTGATTGGCGCCCCCACATCCATAGCATTTTTGACATATTTAGCCAAGAAATTTGGCGATAAGATCCTAGACGCCCTGCCCGGTTGGATCAAACGCAAGCGCCAGAAACTCCTTACGGATTTTGTCGACTTTTACCGCGGCGAAATCGATATGCACTCTCATGCCTATGTTCCAGGAAGCACGCCTGACACAGGAAAGCGAATCGCAGAAACAAATGCAGTCGAAAGCCTTTGCAAATGGATGGAAGGGACTAACTCCTTCTTCGTGCTGTCTGGAGAGCGCGGAATAGGGAAGAGCCGAACTTGTATCGAGCTTGCCAAGAAAGTGAATCCGGCCCGTCGGTTCACCTGGGTCAATCGCGACCGCGTTCGTTGGATCAACATCAAGTATTACAAGACCGAACTCGCGGCCACGAATAGCGTCAGCGTCGAGCCGTTAGTAAAAGAAGAAGGCGTCTACGTGTACGACAACTACAGTCAAGGCGACAGCCTCCTTCCGTCAATTTCCCCCCTTATTCTTCGCAAAGGCGCCAAGCTCCTCGTGGTGTCGAAAGAGTTCCAAGGCCCAGCTAGCAAGCTCCTTGAGCTGACAACTCCCCTCGACACATCTCCCTCGAAGATGGCGGGGGGCGACCTGCGGGAAGTAATTCGAGCGAGAGCGGCCTGGCGCAAAAGCCAAGTCGACGAGCTCACGATTGACAGAATATTGAGGTTGGCCGATGGAATTCCTGGAGTGGCCGTACTTTGCGTCGACAGGTTCGCAAAAAGAGGACGGCTCGAAGGAATCGACACTCTCGACGATCTGTACTCTGCCGTGTTCAGTGACCTGCAGATTTGAAAGATTTTGAAGGACTTACGATTCTCTACAATAACAAAGCGGAAGGAAAGGAGCGTGCTGCTCTTCTCTCAGAAGGACAGGAACGTGCCGATCTTCTAGAAGAAGCTATTACGCTTTGCGAGCGGAGCTTAGACCTTTCACGCAACCTTAAAGCCAAGAGGTTCGAGTCGTATTCGGAGACGGTTCTGGGCATGTGCTATCGGGATAAGCTCGAATGGGACAAAGCCCTGGAGCACTTCAACCTCGGAATCCAAATCAAGGAAAGCTTTAATGATAGATATGGCTTAGCGTACTCAATAGGAGAGATGGCCATCATGGATTTGGAAAGAGGTCTATTGGATAGGGCCGAGGAGGGCATCACGAAGGCTATTGCATCATTCTTTTCACTTGACTGTTTGGGTGATGCCCGCCGTTTAGCAAAAAAACTACAGCGGTTGGCGGACGCCTTTCGAGTGCGAGGAAATGAAAACCGGGCACAAGAATTGACACAACTCCTTGCCATATCTCTCTCAAAGGCTGCCAGCACTTCAAAATAAGGCTTGTGGCGTCGGATATTCAAGAATGCGAATGTGATCTACCATCAAAACAAATGGCGGAGTGCAAGGTAACACTCCGCCGGGTAACCTAGGCAACAACTTTACAGAGTCGCTTTGCTCCGAGTGTCTGTTTTGCTCTTTGTCGTTTTCTCTCGTTTGGCAGCCAATTCCTCGGCAACGGCTTTATGGAGCTTCGCACCGTCCACTCGGTAGCGTTTGGCGGCGTCCATGAGAACGTCTTCGCGACTGCCGGTGGATCGCTGATACGCCGAATCCAGAAGGCTGATTTCCAGAAGGAGCTTGCAGAGTTCGGCCTCCTCATATTTGCCTACCTGCTTGGCCAAAACCTCCTGCGCGGACGCAGAGTCCTTCTTCGTCTCTACCTTGTGCCGCTTCGCCAGAGCCGGGACTTGGCTGTAGGAGAGATGGCCGATCAGGTAATGGGCGACCGCTAGCAGGTCGGCCTTCTTTAACGGAGCCGATACCCGTTGGAGGATCGTGACCAAGATACGATGGCGGGCAGTAATCGCCAGCTTCTCTTTCTCGATCCGCTTGCGTTCGTCCGCCCGCTCCCGCTCGACTTGCTGCGGAGAAGGCGTGTTGGGGTGGTGGACACGGCAAGCTGGATCGGCACAAACCTTGACCACCTGTCCGCGCTTGCCGCCGTCCATGACGATGGCCTCCGCCATCTTGTCGCATGGCTTCTGGTTCGAGGGGAGGTTGGTGCTTGCGCCGTTCGGCTTGGGTTTCTTGATCTCCAATTCCACGTACTGATTCCGTCCCAAGGGAGCGCCCTCACGGGAATTCCACGCCGCCGAAATCTGGATTAGCTGCGGCTTGGTTTCCAGAGTCTTTTTCACGGAAGCGTCGATCTTCGCCCGGAAACAATCGGGAGATGTGCATTATGTGGAATCAGGAGTCAAGCTGGAACACCGGCGATAGCGCTCACAACCCTTCAATGAGCGCTATGGGGATTTTTCGCCAACCGACAAATAGTTCCGGAGTCAGAGTAAGTCATGAGTTGACCATGCGGTTGAGGTTCCGGCCCGGCTTGAACAGATGGATTCGAGATTGGGTCGTGCTAGAGTGGGGTGCTGTTTATCTTGACCGTCAGGGAGAGATTGAAATGGCTCGAATTCTGGTTCCGAGTATCACACCGGAACGGCCTGTGCGCAGAGGCCATTCGCCTTTCAGCGTGTACCTGATATTCCTGGTTGCTCTATTCAGTGTTCGCGGCTGGTCCCAGTCGCTTGTGATCAAGGACGTAACTGTGATCGATGCCACCGGTCGCGCTGCCGAACCGCATAGCACCGTGGTCATTGATGGCGATCACATCGTTGCCGTAAGCCGGTCGAAGAAAACACATCTTCCACAGAACGCCGTAATCGTCGACGGCACGGGCAAGTTCCTCATCCCCGGCTTGTGGGACATGCATGTCCACGGTGCGTCAGACACCCGCGCTCCTTGGAGTCATCTTCTTTTTGTGGCGAACGGAGTAGTCGGCGTTCGTGACATGTCAGGTCCGCCCGACGCAAATGCGTGGCGCGCTACGCAGGCGTCCAATCCGGATCCATCGCCCACCATTTACCTAGGCAGTCCGATCGTCGATGGTCCAAACCCAGCCTGGCCCGATTCCATTGTTGTGGCGAATGAAGCGCAGGGGCGCGAAGTAGTGGATCAACTGCAACAGCGTGGTGCGGACTTCATCAAGGTCTACAGCGGGTTGTCGCGCAACGCTTACTTCGCAATCGCCGACGAGGCCAAAAAGCGTGACATTCCATTCGAAGGTCATGTGCCGGATGCGGTGACAGCGGCCGAGGCAAGCGGCGCCGGCCAGAAAAGCATCGAGCATCTCACCCAGGTGGCTGAGGGTTGCTCAAAAGAAGAGAAGACCATCGCCGCAGAACGGCAGAGGCTGGAAGCCTCGTTCCGGGCGCCGGACGCGACCATGCCGCAAAAAATCGCCGCCGGGCAAAACATTATTCGACTCAACTTTCATGTGGTTGAATCTTTCGACGAAGCCACTGCCCAGTCTCTGTTTGCGCAGTTCGTGAAGAATGGAACCTGGCAAACTCCCACGCTCACCCTGCTTCAAGGCCAGATCGACGATCCCCTGAGTACGAATGACCCACGATTGCAATATCTGAGCAAAGAAGTGCGGGCAAAATGGGACGCCGGCTATTACAGTCACTTTCCTCCCCCGGCTCGAGCCGCAATGGTCCAGTTGGCAAAGGCTGAATTCGACGAATCCAAAAAGATTGTGGCTCTCATGTACCGGATGGGTGTCCCCATCCTCGCCGGCACTGACACCATGAATCCACACTGCCTCCCCGGCTTTGGCATCCATGACGAGCTCGCATTCCTGGTCGATGCCGGTTTACCTCCGCTTGCTGCCCTCCAGGCCGCCACTCGCAATGCAGCTCAATTTATGGGGCAACAGTCCCGGCGCGGCACCATTGAAGTGGGCAAAACCGCCGATCTCGTTCTACTCGACAAAGACCCGCTCGCCGACATTCATAACACCAGTTCCATTCAAGCGGTCGTGCTTAACGGCAAGCTGTTCCCCCGTGCCGTTCTCGACGCCATGCTGACCAAAGCCCAGACGCTAGCCGGCATCCCAGATGCCGCCGCTGCACCCGGAAAATGAGGAATGGCGTTTCCTGAATACAAGGCGAATTGAATCCAAGTTGTAGAGAAGTCAGCCACTCCAAAGCAGCACAACGATCCGATTGTCTGTTTCCGCATCACACCCACGGCACTCATCGAAATCGATCCCCCAGCCGAGTCCAGCTTAGGGAAAGTAACTCTTGTAACCAGGCGATTTACACTCAAAACCCCCACGCCGGGGCACGATGAGTGTAATCGGCGATAGCGCTCACAACCCATCTCGGGCTGAAAAACATTTTCACCGTAGCCTATCCGAGCCATTCACACGCATCAACCCAGAGGTTAGAGTGGTTGTGAGCAGACTTCGGGGGAGGGCTGTTCGACTCACGTCCCATGACTCTTTGAGCCTGGGGCGTTTTGTTTTGCTTCGGATCAGAGGTCAGCAGCCCTAGCAGCCCGCGGCAGAGAATGAACGCACAAGGCTCGAATTCTTGCACCCTGCCCGCCTATCAAGGGTGTTCGTGAGGAGAGGCCCGACTTTCATCTGCCCTACAGATCGTTGTCGACAAGAAAGCGGCCATAGTCGTTGCTTTCAAGCCAGTCGTATAGATGAATCTGGTACAGATAAGAGGCTACGACTTCCTCGCCGAGTTCGTGGGTCTCCGTGCACACGAAAGGAACGTTCAGTCCGGCGAGGACAGCGATCAGGGACTGCAGAGTGCAGTTGGGGTTAATGTTGGAATGACCATAAGGAGACTTCACCTGGCTGAGCGCGGCTGAGATTACCAATAGCCGATGAGGGAAGGAGCTCATGAGCCGGAGCCGATTGATAAACACCGGACGGTCCACCGTGAAGGAATGAATCAGGTCGGCGAGGTCCTTCCGCTCCACGGCACAGATGTCCTCCAGACCCGCGACGGTGTAGTCTCCAACTCTGAGAGCCTTTCTCTCGACTCCTACGAACCAGCCAGAGAAGCGCGAGAAATCGAAAGGCGTCTGTTCCCGAGTGTCCACCAGTACCACCGCACGCGGCGCCCTGAGCTGGGTGCCGCCACGCTCTGCAAAAACCGGGATTGGCGGGGGCAATACTGGGGCTGCGGTCATTTGCCATTCGAGCGGAGAGGCAATCAGTGGGCGTAGTCGTCTCATCATTGTTTGTCGACAGACCGCTATCTTAACTCCCCTTCAGCCCTTATCGTCGCACACGCGATTCCCAAGTTCACGCGGAGTCGGTCCCGCCGGTGTAGGGATATCGGCCAGTTGTTCAAGCAGCTTTTCCATTGCCGCAACTCCATCATCAACCGCAGCCAATTCTGAGTCGTTCAGCGGTATCGCTTGGCGTAGCTGAAGCAAGTTGGCTTTGCCCTGGAGCAACTGTACCTGCGACGAGCCCTTAGGCATATAAAAGCTGCATTTCGCACAAGCCATCCTGTGCGGGCACTGGTCGAAGAAATCATAGGTGCAGTACCCATGTCCGAGATCGTAGAACTTCCAGGGTTCAGTGGCTGCACGCCCGCTGCGGACGATCTCTTGGTCTACGAGCACCTCAATCGCGCGAAGGTTTCGCGCGAAGTAGCCAGCATCGGCATACGACTTTGCCAACTTGATGGGCGTGATCTTTGCATAGTGCTGCGTCGCGGCCGGCGTGCTGTGGCCGAGCCACTCCTGCAACTCGAAGAGCGTCATTGGTTCTTTGGCATTGAAGAGCTGCGACGCAATCGTGGAGCGGGCGCGATGGCTGGTGATGTTGCCGCGAACATCTGCGGTTGCAACTCCCGCCTTGCGGCAGAGTGTGGGAATCAAGACTTTGTTCAGATAACTCTTCCCGACAACTGTCAAGCGAAACAGAAAAAGAAAATCGACCGACTCGCCCGTCTTCCAATCTGGCAGCTTCACCCCATTCGGCCGCACCTTCTCCCACGCCGAAATCATCTCGCCGACGATTGGATCGACAGGTTTGGTAAATGCTGTACCCGTTTTGTTGACCGGAATATCGAGCATGCAAACCGCACCGCCGGCCAGAGTCTCACCATTGCTCGGTACAGAGACATCCTCTTTCTGCCAGCGAACGCAGCCCACGCGCAAACGTAGTATCTCGTTGTTTCGCAGGCCGGCGAACAGCCACGTGACGGCAAGCGCTTTGCACAGTTCGACTGGATAACTGCTCTCCAGAGGCTTCCGTTGAAAAGGACCACGCTTCGGAAGGTCCTCTGCGGTCAGATTCAGCCCGGCCCACACCAATTTAGCCCAAACATCGTCGGCAATGATGCGGGGGTTCGGCCCGATCTTCGCAAGGACGCTTTTTGGCGTAACGAAGCTGCGGATCGGATCGAACCGGCGCGGGATTAACTCCCACTCTTGCAGATCGCGAAAGAAGACGCGAAGGGCAGAGATTCTACCGGCATATGTGCTCGGTTTGAGTGCTTGGCCCTGGTTCTTGATGTGAACTGGTGCAAAAGTACACCAGTCGCCCGCACGCCATTGGCAGGTTACCGCAACCGCCTCGGCTGCAAGGTCGCGAGTCCAATCGGCCGGGGAGTTGATCGCAGGATGCTCGTTCGCCAACCATCGCCCAACGTTCAAGAGGAAGTAGTAGCTCTTGCGCCGGTAACGGTCGGAGACGGTAGATGTATCCAACCAGCGACGGCACAGGCGAGCCCACTCTGTAGGCACGCCTTCCGTGATCTCGGGAAGGTCTGCCCTGACAACGAACGGACGCACGATCTCCATCGGCTCTAGAATCGCGCCGATTTTTGCGAGCACCCGAGAGATTGCGAATGCACAGTACGTACCGAGCCGGGGAGGCCGCCGCGCGATGACACTGCGCAGTTGGTCGAGAGTGATGTCTCTCAAGTGTGGTGAGCGGATGAACAGCAAGCACTCAAAGATAGTTCTCATCACTTGATCGCTTGTGCCCGCTCGCCGATAGCCCCACCCCAAGAGCGACTCCCGCACGCGTTCAGAAATGTTCTTCGTATGCTCGCAACCGAATACCTTTCGTGCGAGACAGGAATAGACGACATGGTCGCCCCTGAGGCGATGCAGCTCAGAAAAACCGCACAGCAGATAAGCAATCGCGACTCCGTGCTGGCGTGGCGCGAGCCGGGCATCAATCGAATCGATCCATTCCTGCGTAGTCCATCCCCAAAAGGATCGTTGGCGTTCGGCCATCTCGCGCAGAAAGAAGAGCAGAACGTACTTCCGGCGATTCGTGATGATTCCGGTATAGTCGAGCGCGTCGTTCAGTGGCCAAACCAGCCGGTCGAGAGCCGCTCCGAAGTCCATGGTTCTCCCATAGCGATAGAACCTGTACGCTTCCGCGTACCGCGTTAGCATGTCCTTTTCAACGGATGTTAGCTGCGGAGAGCGGTCGTATCGTTCCAGATTGATTGGCCAGGTCCATGGCCCATCGTCGGCCTTTTTTGGAAGAATCTTCTCAGGTCCCCACTGGGCACGGGCTCGTCGAAACGAGTCTGATTGTTGCTTTGCTGTGCGGCTTTCGAACCATGGTCGGACAGTTTTCGGACGCTTCTTCTCAAGAATGATCTGGCTGCTCATGCCGTCATCTCCGCGAGCATGCGTGTGCGTTGGGCATGTACCTCTGCCATGCCGGCGGCGAGCTTTCGGGCAAGGTCGCGACCGCTGAGGTGTATATAAAGGAGAGTCGTCTGTACCGAGCGATGACCGGCAAATGTTGCGATCTCGTGGATATCCCAACCGGCGCGGGCTAGATCGGTCAGGCACAGGTGACGAAGCGTGTGGGTTGTGAATCGAGGAACTTCGGCGCGCCTTGCGATTCGAAGGACAATCTTCGACCAGGACCAGATAGAAATGGGAGCAGAGTAGTTGCGGCGTGATTCAGAAAGAAACAGTGGGCCTCGTTTTTGCGCGAACGTGCGCCGGTGATCGAGATACCCCGCGAGCAAAGCACCGCTTGCGGCGGAGTATGGCACGACACGGTCCCGTCGGCCCTTTGTGTTTTCGGCACGAATCCAGATCGTGCGACGCGAAGGATCGATGTCGTTGGTGCAAATACTGCAAAGTTCCTCGCGCCGCAGTCCAGCATCATAAGCAAATGTCAACATGACGCGATTGCGGATCGGCTCCTGAGCCGCCGCGGCAAGGATGGTCTGCCAGTCATCCTCATTCGGCACCCACGGTAGCTTCCTGTGCCGAGGGACAAGCGCCCGTCCTCCGTTGTACGCTGTGGGATTCTTCTGGCAGATACCTTCTTCGACCAGGTAGGTGTAGAACAGCCTGAGTACAGTGAGCCGCTGCTGAACCGTGGCGTTCGACAGATAACCGTTGTGGCTCTGCAAGCTGGTTAGATACGCGCCGATATGGACCCGCGTGACGGTTGGGACGGACAGCTGCTGCTGGGAGAGAAAACGTAGAAAAACCTCAAGCCCTTGCGAATATGCATCGAGCGTGTTCCGGGCAAGCCCCCGATTCGACTGAAACGTCAACCACAATCGGCACAGTGGATCGGCTGCGGCCACGGGACAGCGATCCCAGCGTACGGGATGAACGGCAAAGATGCTGGTCACGTTCCCCTCCTGCGGCGAACCCGATGAGGATAGAGGAAGCGCAGTGGTTGCAGTCAACAGCGCTTCTATAGCGCTGGGCCGGGGAAGGGGAACTGCCCCCTTCCCCGGCACCCCATCCCCAAAACCAAAACCAGATTCCACATAACTTACATGAATCTTTACGCACATCCGGGAAGAGTAGCTTGTTGAATCCGGTTCGCTTCGGACAACTGACGCACGAACCTGCCTCGGGAACGAGTGTCTCATCCTGCTTATCAAATGGCGCGGACGCCAGTTGTAGCAAGATGTTCGATTCAATCCACGCTGCCGGCCCAATCCCGTTGGGGTATGACTGCGAACCTAGCGGCCAGTCATGAATCGAAAACATTCTCCGCGGAAAATGTGGCAAGAATGTGAGGAATTCCTTCTACCTTCCGAGGTGCTCCGCTTGGGGGACTCCGAAAGTGACCACTTTCGGCCACACTATCGCCACGCATTCGCCTCTTGATCTCATTATGAAGCCGCACTGTTTAGCATGACTGCGCGGCGAGCGCGGAGTCGCGGAGAATTCTCTAAGCGCCCCATCCCCTGTAACCTACGCACGCGCCGGGCCTTACCGGCTCAATGAGTTGTACCGAGGGTTCGAATCCTTGCCTCTCCGCCACGCAGTCTGGACTGCAGAGAAATTCGGCTCGTCTTCCTCCGAAATACGCGAATAATGCCCGTATTTCGCGATTATTCCTAGACAAACCGGACTGGAGAGAACGGACTGCTCGGCAGCGAAGGGAGGAAATATCCAACTTTTCTCCCGAGGGCACATGTGCAGTCCGGTTTCAACGGCGGCGGTAGGCAAATGCAATGCGATCACAAGTCAGGGATTAGGCCCTAGCGAGTTGACTTTTGTCAGCAATTGGAAACCGCGTTCGGCGCTTCCCATAAGACCGTGTCTGGATAAAATCTCGCGCAACCCCGAAAATATTCGCTGCGGGCGGCGGCCTCTTGCTTCCGGTCCGCTAGCGTTATGCTCGTCGTACAAAGTCCTAATCCAACCGCCTTCCCGCCGTTCTCCCCCTGGCCGCAAACCTCGCAAGTATGGAAGGATTCCTGTTCAGCGGCTTCGAGGCGTCGGCCAATAGCGTCATTCGCGTCACTCATCTAAATGCGCAACCCACCAAACTTCTCTTTAACCTGTAGCACTTCAAATTGGCGTCCGCTTGCCTGCTCGAAGTTGGCGACCAAGGGTTCCAAGTCCTCGCAGAGTCGCCAGAGTACGTCGGAACCAGCGTCGGCATGGCAGAATCCGAAAGACATTGATGACCGGTTGCAGCCGGGCTCTCACCCGAGGTAGCATCTGTGCGTTCGGAAAGGCTATGGTCTGGCTTCTTGACGTAAGACGTTTGTGCGGAGGTTCAGAAATGAAGTTCATTCGCTGGTTTGCTGTCTTGGCATCCGTAGGCTGTTTCGTCGGCTGCGGAGGCGGTGGACCCCCCGCCCCAGCTCCAGGCGCGCCAGTCTCCCCGGCTGCCACACTGTGCGGTGAAACCGACCTCGGAGACCTTGTTGGTGAACCGCAGCCGCAGCCTGAGATGTCATGCGCAACCGGTCAGACGATCATCGGTGTTCCCGCCGCTTCGGGTACGTGGGGCACGCTTGACGTGATCCTATGCAATATTAGTGGCATACCGGCAACCGCTCTGGACGGGTTTATATGCGGCGATCCTAATCTTGCAACCATTAATCTGACCGAGGACGGCAACCAAGTATTTAGTCGGACGTTCGTCACAGTACAGAGTACCGATCTGGGCCCGGTATTGAATACCTGCACGAACAACGGCACCGGCAATGTAGGAACCACTCCAAACTCGAACATCCAATGGAATGTTGAGCAGAGCACCGCGGATTTCTGGTACGGCAATGAAGCACTCTCAAATCAGTGCTCCGTCGCGTTCTTCGACACTCACAACCAGGCAATTCTCGTGAATGTTGGTTTCCAATTCTCGGCTTACTGCACCAACGCATCATGCACCAGCGGAAGCTCGCTTCAACAACGGGCAGGACCTCTGCCGCCGTTGACGAAGAGCTGGTAAGAAACTCCAAAGCGGTTTCTAGATTGATTTTTCCGAGCCGCGCTTGCGTCCTGCTCCTGTTAGCTGGTGTGCTCGGAGCCGGAATTACAATCGTTGGAATGGAGTTCTTTCTGTTTCGCTTCGATGACTCGCATCCATTGAAACAGATTGTTTGTTTTTTGGTGATGCTATTCCCCATACTCGGGGCGGCTCTATACTGCTTCATCGTGTATTCGCGCTCAGATGTACTAAAGAACGCCTGTGCCAAGAGTGCGGAAAGAGCGTCGCTATAGCACGGTCTGGGCTTATAAACTGCTCGACTGGATCATCACTCAATGACCAGCGGCCAAAACGTGAAATGGCCTGGTTGCGACAGTTGGTGGAATCTTCTGCAAGCGTTGGCGCAAATAAGGAAAGACGGGTGCTGGCGGATAGAAAAGAAATCCTGGCTTTGCGTTCTCAATGGAGCGGGTATCCGGCTGCGCCCGGCAGCATACCGTCGACTTTGATCACTTTCATGCCCGGCTTGACGTCGCGGACATTCACCAGGCTGATGGCCCCAGGAAAGAGCGTCAGGGCCTCTTTCTGCATGCCCACGGAGGGAACGGTCAAAGGTTCGGCGTCGGCCTCACCCCGAAACACCTGGCCGGTCCAATATCGTTTGTATTCGATTTCGGACATCGCCAGGAGCCTCAGCAAGACGAGTCTTTCCATGCATCCCGGACCGCGCGTGACGAGCTTGATGCGCTGGCCGTCCGGCCATGAGCGTTTCGTACCAGCGAAAATCTTCCGCGAATCTCCGAGGCTTATATTGGTGGCTGGATTGCCAGAGCTGACTACCACCGCCACGTCGCTGTCCTGAGCTGTGGCTGGCGGTGTAAAGGAGAGGATGGCCAGTCCCAGGAGAAGCAGAGTTGTTATCGATTTAGCGCCCATGCTCTCTCCTGGTCTCAAAAAGTAAACGCGAACTGCAGGTGCAGGCCGTTCAGGTCCCGCTCGCCGCGGCGAACGGTGTGATCGAACTGGGCCTTAAAGGCAATGTAGTCGTTCAGATCGTAGCGAGCGCCGAAAGAAGGCCCGAAGCGCAGGCCAACATCGTCGTAGATCCCGTTGTTGGGACTTGCGTTCACATACTGATAACGGAAAAATGGCCGCACCGGCCCGAGTTGCTTGGAGAACTGCGAATAGAAGGCGGGCGTATCGAAGTGGAGCGAACCACCCACTAGAGCGTCCCGGATCAGAAACCCCTCGTTCAGAAATTCAATGCCCTGAGCCACATAGACAGCGTAGGCATTGACGATCGTCTGGCCATACCTCACAGACGGTCCCAGGCTTCCTGGAGGCGGAGGAACCTGCGCGCCAGACGCGTTTAGGACATTGTTGCTGATCTGGTCATGATAGTAGGACGTTCCGATTTGCAGTCCACGCAACCCGTCGGGCGTGGCGAAGAATCCGACGTTGGTCTGATTGCCGTTGTTCTCATCGGTCACTAAACCGTCGCCGTTGAGGTCAGGCCGAATGGTGTCAGAGGATCCATATTCGGCAACGTAGTTCAGCCCCAGCTTCCCTGACGGAATGGCGCCGATCACGGAAACGCCAATCGCTTGAGTGGGGAGCAAACCACCGTTGCTGGCGTATTCCATCACCAGCGGCCGATTGGCAGTGGTTTGCAGCCAAGCGGCGCTGCGAAACGCCCAGTTGTAATACCCGATGTTGGTCTGGTACCGGCCAAAGGACATCTTCAAGTGATCGTTGTAGTCGTATTTGAGCAACATCCGTCGCAGATCTACCTTGTATTGCTGTGCGTCGGCTTCCTCGAAAACAATCTCGGAAAGCACGCTGGCTTTGTTAGTAAGTCTTGAACTAAGAAATAAACCAAAATCGCCAGTGTAGAAGTTCCCTGCCGAACCAGGGACAAAGCCGCCGGTTCCCAGTTCCGGCTGGCGCTGGTTGAGAACCTGGTAGTCGACTTCTCCGAAGCCGCGGAATTGGATGCCGTGTACCTCGTGCCAATCGCGTGGCGTGGCAGACGGCAACTGTGGTGGCGGAGTTTGTTCCGTAGACTGCGGCGGGGTTGGCGGTGAGGCGGTATCGGCCACGGCCACGGGTGAAGTTTGTGGCTGCTTCGCCTCCAGAATCCTGATTCGCTCCAGCAGATCGCGGTCCTGCTGCTGCAACTGCTTTATTTGTTCTACCAGTTGGGCAATCGTTGCCTGGTCGCCGGAGCCGGCACTCTGCGCCCAATTGGAGGCGGGAACCAACAACAGCACAAGTAGCGCGCAATAGATGTGAGCCCTGATTCTCGCTCTTCGCACAGACCTCTCTCCTTGACTGCCGAAGCAGATGCGGGGACATTCCCTGAGTTGACTTCGGCAGTTCAGGCTGAGAGCATCGGGTTACTTTGGTACGTTGCGGGCAGCGTGATACAGACGGCGGAACTTAGCCAGAGCGAACGCCTTTTCGTCACATTGCTGAATCCGATTATTTGATTATCTGCGGCACTTACTGCTGGATATCAACCGTTTCTGTTTGGGAGGGTGGTCACCTCAATAACGGATCGGTGTTGTAACATCGCGGTTACACTCAGTGACGAACTGTCAAAATGCGCTATGGCCTTCCATGAGAAGGCCGGTCGGAGTCAATAGGATTCTGCTGTTTTCGTTGGACACGCTTTTTTCTCCCGCCGAGTGGCCACTGTCGCCATGCTTCCATCCGCACTCTCGAGGAGCGATTTTCTTCGCTCGGTGCATGTTGGGCGTTCTCGTTACAGCCGGTGCTGCCATCTGTTTGGCGCCCTGTGGTTCTGCTCTTGCAGAGTGGAACCTGGGCCAGGCCATAGTCGCAGTCACCGGAACTCGGCTTTAGCTTTTTGATTTTTCTCTCCCTGGAACGATTTTGACTTTGTTTTGCCGTTTTGTTTTATGCGGCTGCCGCCACGGTCGTTCGGCTGCTGTTGTGCAATGGTTCGTACGCTTCTCCGCTCACCCACAGGTGATGCAGTAGCACCGCCAGCTTTCTCGCCGTCGCAACGATCGCTCGCTTCTTCCCGTTCTTGCCGCCGCGTTCGGCCAGCCTCAGTCCCCAGCGTCGCAGGTCGCAATCGATGCCGAATGGTCCCAAGATGTGTTGCGCTCCCTGCACCAGCAGCGTTTTGTGTCAATTTCTTGTACGGTGCCCGAATTAGGCAGTGGCAATGAATACAACGGTAGTCTGTCATCCCAGCAGATCACTTACCCTGAACTATCTGGCGTCGCTGGCGTACAGGTTGACTTAGGGGCTTCGGGCACAGCACCAGAATTAGACGTAGAGGCACAGGGCTTTGTATTCTCTCACTGCATCTGGTCAAGCTAACCCAGCCGATGTCATTCTTGACTTGATCCTATCAGGCAACATCTTCTTTGGCCATAGGGGCAGCGATGATAATTATTACAAAGCGCTTGGTCCTGGGAGTACGGACCCTGTGTCAGGCCTACAACCTGTGTGGGCTCCATTCGCAGGCAACCCGTATGCTGCAAGCTCTCCTGTAGTAAATGCCCCATTCTCTGACGGCCTAACCGATGTTCGCAACTACTGCACAGCTAATGGCATCTGTTTTGCTTACATCGTCAACTCGCTACCCAGCTCACGTCCTGCACAGTTCATCAACTTCCCTGCTACGTCACAACATCCTCAAGAACTAACAACACGGCTGACCTGTACTTCTCTACGGACTTGCCAGTAGCAGCGCCGCGTGTGTCGGTGCCACCACCGTAGATGCTGCCAGGTTCTGCTAGTCATGGCGTAGTTCATGCTGTACCAAGGCGTCCAGGAAATTGGGAGTTTGGCGCAACCCATTGACGTTTATCAGCCGTCGTTGCTAAGGCCCTAGAAAGCACCGCAATCCCGGTCGCCACGCCGGACGTTACTGACGGTATCGAGGGGGCGATTTAGGAAATGACCGTCGCCAAGAATGGACGACAACAATGAATAGAAACTCCAAGTGCGAAGTGAAGCAAAACGGGCGCTGGCATCTGGTGTCGGTGAATGATGCACTAGAGCTGGACACGAAGGAGGACAAACGTTGCCCTACGTGCCACGGACGTGTTCGTTTACATCACAAGGGCGGAGTGACTCCTGCACATTTCGAGCACCGCGAGAAACACGAAGGCTGCCCACAATGCCATCGCTATGACGGCGGCAAAGTTCGGCTGCATCCTCATCGGTTGGATTAAAACCCAGACAACGTTTAACCGGAGACCCCCACAGTGAGCGTCAGAATCCTTAAAGAGGCGTAGAATCTGGGCGGCGCATTTCCTCCAAGAAAGACATCATCCTTTTAGGGTTTTCTTTGAAACGAGAGGCAGAATATGGCAGACCAGAGACCGTGTTCTTGCGGCGGCTCAAACGAGAACTGTGCGCGTTGTTATGGACGAGGTTTCATCGAAGGCGGACCTGCACTTGCGGGACGCAAAGATAGTATTGGTATTCTAGCGTTTGGACGGAGGAGAAGAAAAAAGGGTCTTTCCCAGAGCAGTTCGCAAAGTTCTGCTTCTGCGAATCCCCTGAGTCCTCGTGCTGCGAATCAGCGTCCGATGAAGAACTGCCCACTTTGCGAGTGCCAAGTTCGGGAACACAAACTGCAAGAACATGTGGACAACAAATGCCCCAAGAGGCCCGGCAGAACAGACCGCCTCAAACCTAGAACGCTGGTGGTGCGAGTGCCTCACGGTATTGCGGAAGTCATTCAGCAACTCAAGACCGACCGCCTCAGCAAACTCGGAACGCGGGTAGCGGGTCCGAAGCAGTCGGTCAAGAAGGCACAGCATTCAACGGGGGATGCCTGGCCAGAGTCGGTACCGCACGAGGACAAAGTGGAGGTCGAGAGATGGTGGGACAATCTCGACGCAACCAAGAACCGTGGATACCCAGCGCGTGAGGAGGGGCGCTACGGCTCATACCCATCGCATGACGGTTTCGATGATGAATCGGAACCGTGAAAGTTTTTCGGCGGTCGGCCCCGCTTTTTGGCAGCAACACTCGGTAAAGACACTACCCAATCGACGAGCTTGTTGCACTCTTGCATCGGTCCGCATTAACATCTCTAGAATGATCGCGGTCGCCAAGGAAAACGTCGAAAAGGCGTTAGATGAGATCGACAGCAATGGTTTTCTGGGCGTTCCTCGAAAACGAAAGTCTACGATCCATTGCTTGGACACCCGAGGGCGACACTACCCCCCAAAGTACGTCCTCATGCGAGCGCACATTATCCAAACCGGAACTAAACCCGAGCGCCTCTTCGGTGGTCCTCCGAGCAATGATCCATTGCGAAACCTGGGTTATGTGATCCGAGAGCATTGCGGCTGCGGCAATACTTGCAATTTTTCGAGCTGACCCACTCCCGCCAGTTTGTGCCGTTTTTGTGCCGTCATATCAGGGAAGGGCAGTAAGCGTGGTATACGTGGGAGTGTCGAATCAATAAGTTACGTGTTATCAATATGAACAGTGGGACCGAATCCCTCCCTCTCCGCCACGGAGTCTGCACTGCAGAGAATACCGCTCCCCTTTACTGTGAAAATACGCGAAACATGCGCGTGTGTCGCGATTATTCCCTGCACCGGACCGCATAGAGCGGACTGCTCGCCGGCGAGGAAGGCCACTGTCCTAGCTTTTCTCTTCAGGATATTCACAGTCCGGTTTCACGGAGTCCGTTAGGCGAATACGATGCGATCAAAAGCTGCGGATTCGGCGATAGCTAGTTGACTTTTGCTGGGCACAGTAGAGCCGCGTTGGGCGCTTCCCATAAGCCCGTTTCTGGCCAACTTCCGGTTAGCCGACCATCCTCCAATTGACGCTCCAGTTGAAAAACACTGCGATCATAAAAGACTATCGTCATTAGGAGTGGGGTTCTTTTTACTTCGTTCCGAAGTGGCTGCACCAGATCAATAAAGGCTTCCTTCTCAGGGGCAAAGTTGTTTCGCGTGGCTACGGACGACATTAAAAGGTTCATGAGGCGACGGTGAGACTGAGGCGGGCAAGTCTTATACGCTAACAGCTACTCCGATAGTTTCAGCCGCGCAAGCAAATCCTTGAACCTCGGATCCGAGCGAATCGGGTCGAATTCCGGATTTACCTTCAGCCAGACGAGCGACGCGTTGCGGTCCTGATAAGCTTTCTCCAACCATTCCATCGCGCGGTCGGTTTCGCCCATTCCGATGTAGATTACGGCGATCGCCCAAGCGGAGACATACTCCGTCTTTGCCCGCGTCAAAAGTTCATCCACAATTTTCTGCGCCTTCCCAGGCTTTCCAGCCAGGCCGTAAGCGTGGCCGAGGCTTCCTTTCGGCTGCGGATTGCTGGAATAGAGCACCACGGCGCGCTTTAGATAAAGTATGCCCTCCGCGAAATTTTGCTTCTGCATGTAGCAGAGGCCGAGGCACCAGAAGGCGTTGCCAAAATTCGAGTCGAGTTCAAGAGCTTCACGCAAGCGCGAAATTGCCTTGTCATAATCTCGCGCGAAGTAGTAACGCCAGCCAATGTTTACGTTCGCCGCCAGGGCCATCGGGTCGAGTTCGTGGGCTCGCTCAATCTCCGCGATGGCTTTATCGTGCCGCCCTAGCGCCGTCAAAAGATAGGCGTACGCTTGATGTGCATCGGGAGAGCCCGGATCCAGTTCGATGGCGCGCTGAAATTCGGACTCGGCACCGGACCAATTCCACTCGTGAAAGAATTTTACCGATCCGAGCGCGGCGTGGGCAGCGGCCAGCGAAGGATCGAGCGCGACCGCGCGGGTCGCCGCCTTCAACGCTTTCAACCCGACCTCTGACGGCGGCAGTCCCAGAAACTGAAGCGTGTTGTTGCAATCGGCGATGCCGGCATAGGCGGGCGCGTAATCCGGGTCGAGCTGCAACGCCTGTTGAAAATACTCGATTCCTTTCTTTACTGACTCGACGGTCCACTTATTAAAATGATAGCGACCCTTCAAGTAGCTCTCATAGACTTCGGTCATTACCTTGCGCGGGCGCTTAAAATGCTCGCGTTCGCGCGGAGTGAGTTTTACGCGAATTTGCTGGGCAATCGTCCGCGCCACTTCGCTCTGCAAGGCCAGGACTTCGCTCAGCTCGCGGTCGTAGCTCTCCGCCCACAAGTGTTTGTCTGAAGCGGAGTCCACCAATTGCGCGGTGATTCGCACGCGGTCGCCTGAGCGAATCACCGATCCCTCCATCACAGCATCCACACCCAATTCCTGAGCAATGAGATCCATCCGCATCTTCACCGACTTGTATTGCATGGTCGAGGTGCGCGAGATCACCTTCAGCGCGCGAATCTGCGCGAGTTCGGTGATTAACGCTTCGGTCATGCCGTCCGCAAAATATTCCTGATCGGGATCGGCAGAAAGATTGTGAAGTGGAAGGACCGCCAGAGAACAAATTCGACCACGTCGCTTTCGCCGCTTCTCTGGGCGTTTTACACTATCCAGTCTCGCGGCATCGAGCGATTCGAGCGCTTGCGCAATTGCGCCTGCGGTCTGATATCGCTCCGCCGGCTCTTTCGCGAGGCACCTGTAAATGACCGTGCGGAGTGCCACTGGAACCGTTGGCGGAAATGCTTCGGGCACGCCGCAAAGAATTATAGAGCTCAGCTCGAAAGTCGTGGCGCCTCGAAACGGTAGTTGTCCCGTGGCCAGTTCATAAACAATCACACCCAAGGCCCAGATGTCGCTGCGTTCATCCGCGGGCTCGCCCCTCAGCAGCTCGGGCGACAGGTAGGGAAGTGTCCCTGCAATCTCGCCGGAGCGATCGACTGAAAGCGACGAAGTTGTTTTGCCGGATACTTCGTCCACACGGCGCACTGCCAAGCCGAAATCGACGATCTTCGCGCGCCCGTCGGGAGTCACGATGACGTTGGCACATTTCAAATCGCGGTGAATTACTCCATGCTCGTGCGCGTGTGCCAATCCCGACGCTACCTGAGTGCCGTAGCGGATCACCGTCGGGATGGGCAGCGGAGCGCCATTCGACAACTCCTTGAGCGAGCGGCCCTCGATCAACTCCATGGCCACGTAAATCTGCTCGCCCATCGCGTCCGCGTCGTAAACCCCGCAAATATGTGGATGGTTTAAACGCGAAGCCGTGCGGGCTTCATGAAGCAGCCGCTCGCGAGCCTCCGAATCGTTGGCCGAAGTGGGCAACAGAACCTTCAAAGCCACATCGCGGTCGAGGCGGATGTCCCGCCCTCGATAGACGATGCCCATGCCGCCTTCGCCAAGTTTTTCGAGGATCTTGTAGCGTTCGGTGATTTGATCGATTGCCAAATCCCCTTAGCCTTCATGCGAATTTTAGGCAGCGCCAGCAATCAAGTCAACCGCCGGCGCGGATCCGAATTTGGTCGCGATAAGTACGATTGACAAGATTGCGATGCCTGAGTGTAGAATAGCCGCCCAAGTGCCTGCCGGGCCACAAACTTCGCGCCGCGAGTTCCTTCGTCTTGCTGCCGCCGGCGGTATCGCAGTGATTGTGATGCCCTATCCTTCGTTTGACGTCTTCGGCCAGACCGCGACCGGCGCAGTCGCCATCCCGAGCGAAGACCATGGCTGGATGGGTCCACCGGGACAAGCGCGCTACCGCATTGACGGTCTTCCAAAGGTCACTGGAGCGAAGATTTACGCGCGGGATTTCCACGCGCGGGATCTCAACGGATGGCCGAAGCAGGAAGCGCATGCGCTGGTGCTCCGCGTGGGCCACTTCAATCGAACTTTCACCGGCGTCAATCTGAAAATCCTGCCACCCGAGCTGCAGCCCTATCGCACCATCACCAACGACGATCTTGTACGCGACAAAATTGCCGGCCTCTGGTACGACGATCCGCAGCCGATGTTTGTTCCGGTCGGCGGCTCGGCATCGCTGCTCGGCCAGCCCGCGGCGATTCTTTTCTTCGATGCGGCGCAGAAGTATCGCGAGGCCGTGCGGCTCCTGCAGTTTCACGAGGATGCGCTTCTTTATGGTGGCGACATTGTGCCGGTGAAAGTGTCGGAGCCGTTCCCCCGCTCCGCCATGTTTCTGACGCGCTTTGAGGACGAGTTCTCGCAGGTGAAGAACGGCCCCAGCGATCCGAACCTGCCGGGCCCGGTTAACGAGCTGGCGCATCAGTTCAGGGAGAAAATCCGCGAACGGATGGGCTCGACCGGGCTCAAGCTCTACAAACAGACTTACACCACGCAGGTCGTTGATCCCATGTTCCTCGAGCCAGAGGCGGGCCTGGCATGGTATGACTCGGCGTCGGAGACCCTGCAACTGCTGCTGGGCACGCAATCCAGCGATGGCGATATCGCCTCAGCAGGCTCGCAAATGGGAGCGATCTTTCATGACAGCGCGTTCCGGGTGAATAAAGTAGTACTGCATCCTTGCTATCCCGGCGGAGGCTTTGGCGGACGCGATGTTTCGCCATTCCTGGCGCTGCTGGCGATTGCCGGCGCTTATGCCGGACGGCCAGTCCGCATCGCGAACGATCGTTTCGCGCAGTTCCAATCGGGCATCAAGCGCAACGCCTCCACGTCGGAAGTGACGATTGCGGTGAACGATCAAGGAAAATTCGCGGCGATCGAGAATCATTTGATATTGCGCGGCGGAGGCAAGAGGAATTACAGCCCGTTTGTTGCGCAGCTCGCCGGATTCTCCGCCGGGAATAGCTACAATTTCCCGGTTTCTTCCGTCGATTCGAAGGCGCAGTCAACCTACGGAGTCACGGGCGGCTCGATGCGCGGGTTTGGCGGTCCGCAAGCGTTTTTCGCGGTTGAGTCGCTCGTCGATGAAATCGCAGGGTCTATGAGCCTCGATCCTATCGAACTGCGCTTGCAAAACGTGCTGCATGAGGGCGACGGAACCGTCACCGGCTACAAGTTGCAGGGGGATGTGCGGCTGGCGGAAATCTGCAAGCTCGCCCGCGAGACACAGCTCTGGAGCGGGCGCAACGCGCAGCAGGCCAAACGCGCTGGTACCAACAAGCTGTGGGGCGTTGGATTCGCGCTCTCCATGCAAGCATACGGCGTAGGCCGCGACGGTGTAATGGCGGCAGTTGAAATCGGTGCGGATGGCGAAATCGGTGTAATCACCAATTGTGTGGACATGGGCAATGGATCGGCCACAAGCCTGGCAATTTCCACGGCGAACTCGCTCGGCGCAAATGCCGGCAAGATTCAGATGGGTGAGGTGCCGTTCTTCGAGACCAATCTTCCGCTGGAGTCTGGCGGCAAATCGCCGCGGTGGAACGACCCCAGATGGACGGCTTCCTGGGCCATTTCTTCCAGCGCATGCCTGACCGCGTTTCAGCAGGTGCACGTGGTCGAGCAGGCCTCGCGCGTAATCTTCCTGACCGGGCTTTGGCCCGCGGCGCTCGCCCTCTGGGGAAAAAACAAAGGGGATTTGAAACCCGACGCCTCGCGCTGGGAGAACGGGCAGTTATTGGCGCCGAATCTGCCGCCTCTGGCGTTGAAAGACATTGCACGGCGCGCTTTTGCCGATGGCAACATCATCGGCGCGGCTGTACATGCCGTGTATCAGGGCAAGTGGATCGCTGCTGACTACGAAGTGGACAATGAGGTTTATCGCTGGCCGCTGGACGCGGTCGCGACGCGGGCAGCATCGACCCATCCTGAAGAGTTCGTGCCGGCCAACCGCGGACAGTGGCCTCTCGACGCGCACCGCCTGGAACTTACTCCCACGGCATACGAATTTCACGAGCGATTCAATACAATTTCACCTCCGCCGAATTCGCAGAACTATGGGCGAAGCCTGTACGCGCCCGCCGGCGCGCTTGTGGCCGTTGAAGTGGATCAGACAACGGGTCACGTGGATGTCTTGGCGCTGGAACTTTTTCTCGATGCTGGCCGCGTTATCCAACCGGATCTGTTAAGCGGGCAGTTTGAGGGAGGCGTGGCGATGGGCATCGGCTACGCGCTGCTGGAAGAATTGCCGCTCGAAACCGGCGGTGCCGGCGATGGAACCTGGAACCTGAATCGCTACCACGTGGCGCTGGCCGGGGATATGCCTCTGCAACATTTGAAACTGAACATCCTCCCTGCAACCAGCCCCGACGCCAAGGGAAAGGGGATCGCCGAAACCGTGATGTGCCCCATTGCGCCGGCGATTGCGAATGCCATTACGCACGCAACTGGAAAACGCTTCCGCGATTTGCCGATTACGCCGGAAAAAATTCGGCAGAGCCTGGGGTCATAAACATATGGCCGAAGATATCATTTCGATTTCCATTATCTTGAACGGGCAGAAAACCGAGCCACGGCAAGTGCCGAAGAACATGCTGCTGCTCGATTTTCTGCACGACGAAATGGCATTGACGGGCACCAAGTTCGGCTGTGGCATTGGTGTGTGCCGCGCGTGCACCGTGGCGTGGCAACGCGTTCCGACAGCGGAACCGGTCCCCATTCTGGCGTGTTCGACTCCCGTCGATCTTGTGAATGGCCAGACCATTCGCACCGTCGAAGGGCTTGCGGATAACAACCAGCTGAGCAAGCTGCAGACGGCGGTGCTCGAAGCCTTCGCGTTCCAGTGCGGCTATTGCACGCCCGGATTCCTGATGGCAGGCGAGATTCTGCTCGACGGGTTGAAGCACGCTCCCGTTGAGCGCGACAAAGTGGATGAAGCCGTACTCGGCGCCATAGGGCAGCATATTTGCCGATGCACGGGCTACGTGCGCTACCTCCAGGCCATGCGCAAGGTAATACTCGAGACCCCCGGCTTGGTCAAGAAGAGCGAATTGTGATGGAGAGAATTTCTAGAGATAAAGGCTATGCGATCCTCGCGGCAGCCGCACTCGCCGCCGTCGCTTTCATGTGGGCGCCCCGCGCTGGCGCACAGGACGACCAGTACCCGGACATCACCGAGTACGCCAGGGAGTGCGCCAGGAAAATCGCACCGGTGCCGTCATTCGATTGTACGAAAGGCACGGAAATTCCGATTACCGTCAATCAGCAACCACCGCACAGTTATCAGCCGCATATGAATTGTGACCGGCCGTCCCTGCTGAACATGGGCACGACCGACGGGAATTGCGTTCCTTACTCTCGTGTGGTCGTCCTTCGCGATGACGATGTCGCTCAGATCGTGGCCCTGTGCCGCGAGAAAAAAATTCGCGATGCCAAAACGGTTCTTTACGATGAGATCGACATAACTTCGCACAATGTGCGTACCGGCAGCACCTGTTGGTTCCAGGCGGAGATACTCGGGGTGCTCGACCCCGCCCGCGGATTGAATGGCAAGAAAGTGCCCTCGCCGGAAGATCCCGCCGCCAAGAATTTTTGGATTGAGCCTGTGGTGGTGTCGAAAGGAAAGTGCGGCTATTGCCACGATAGCGATCCGTTCATGTATTCGCCATTTATTGCGCAGACGGGCCAGCTTCCTGCCGATCCATTCGGAAAATACGTCAACGATATCGGCGCTCCGTTCCGTGAATGGCAGCAGCCCTCGGCGATCAGCACGCGTGGGAACACCTGCGTCGGGTGCCATCGCATCGGCAACCTCATGACTTGCAAGCAAACCGTTCGCCAAGCCGTCGGGGAGCCCAGCCCGGGCAGCGATGAATGGGCCAAAAAATATCCCAATTCGCACTGGATGCCACCCGGAAATTCCTTAACTCAGAAACAGTGGGATCAGATTTACGGCGAGAGCGTGAAGGCAATACTCGCCTGCTGCGCAAATCCGAAGGCCCCCGAATGTAACGTCACGCCGATTCACGACGCGCAGCCGCAAAAGTAAATGCCTCCGCCACAGATTCGCAGAGCACGGCGCTGTCATCTGCGAAATGACTTGCCTATAGTGCCAGGCTGACGACCTTCTATCTGGTTCAACGTTATATAGTGGTTTACGCCTGCCGTGAATCCAGTGATGTCGCTGCTCCGCAAACTCGGTTCGACTTGCGTCCTGCTTGCCGCTGTCTCGCTATTGGTGCTCGCAAAGGCAGGTGTGGCTTTACAAGCTGTGGATCAAACCGCCGCGCCGAGTGGTATCTCGTTGCCCACGGATGTTCGCTTGCAATCGCCCGGCTGGTGGCCCACGAAAGGCGACGCCTCACGCGACGGTTATATTGGCACGGCGGCCTGCGCGAAGTGCCACGCTTCCAAAGTTGCGTCTCAGCAAAAAAACGCGATGGTGCAGGCCGCAACCCGAACCGCTGACTCGGAGATTCTGCGCCAGCATGATCGCTTCACTTTTCGCCTGGGACCTTACAACGAGGAGATCGTTACCAAGGGCGAAAAGAGCGTTCTGACAGTCAGCGATGAAGCGTCATCTCTGTCTGCGGATTTACTTTGGGCATTCGGCGTCGGCCACTTGCCTTGATGTATAGGAAATATAAAAATCGAATTCGTGTTCGGTTTGATTGTGTCGTAGAGGCTGTAGAGGCAATTTTTCAGAGAAGGGTGAGGAAATATTGCGAGGACTCGAAAAGGATGTTCGCGAGCAGTGGAATTTCCCGTGTGGCTCATCTAGTTCTCGCTCGAACGAGCAGAACCGTCTGATGGCAGCTAACGAATTGTTTGAATCAAGCCGCCTCAAAAGGTGCTCGACGGCCCACCCAATGCATCGAACGACCGAAACTATCCTGGAGAGGATCTGTACTGAAAGTTTTGAGATGAAGCCATCTCCAACTTGTACGAGGAGGGTGTGAACGCTGCTGCTGATTTAACAGCACGAAGATGGCCGCCCATAAACGCGCTTTGGAGCGCGGCGAGAGCAATCCAAAGTATCGCATCGCGTGACGGCCCCGGTCGGGACCATGCTCAACCAGAATTTGAACGAATTCTTCGTTTGTATACCGTGTGGCAACAAAATGCTTGCCCCTGGTGTTCTTGGCCAAGTACTCGACTTCCTATTTCCCGATTCTAGTGGTACGGTGTTGCGCAATAGGTGGGCGTCGTACATATCTGCCATCGTGCTTGAGCCGGTAAGTTCTTGATCCCGCCCGACTGATAAACACGTTCCAGCGGCGTTTGTATTGGGTCGCAAGAATCTCTAAAAGGTCTTCGCTCGTCTTACTGGATCTGAGGATATTTCGCTTAAGTGCCTCCGCTAGAAATGCGATCAATGCATAACGCCAGGCGCGCATCAACTCCTCTTCATCGAACCGTAGCCGAGGGATCCAGCGATTCGTCGACTCCTGCAACCCTCCGGCTGAAACCATGACGTGAAGATGAGGAACAAAGTTGAGAAGCCCTCCAAAGGTCTGTTGTACCACCAAGACGAGCAAATGCGCGCCAGATCGCGCTTTCGCACACTGCATTATTGCTTCGGCTCCCATGGCCGAGATGCCATGGAGTAGATGTTTGTTTTGCTCTAATAGTTCGCGGATTTCAATCGGCATTGTGAGAGTCATGCCGATATAGGGTACGTCAGGGAGGATCGCTTCCAGGTCCTCCTGCCAGGACTCCGTGGCGCGCTGTCCACAACTTGTACAGAATCTCGATTTGCAGGTATGAAAAACGAACTTCGATTCAGTTTCTGACGCAAAAATCTCCGCTCCCAGAGCACTCGTTCCGCACTTGATGACTTTCAGGAAGTTTTCACGGGCATTCGGCGCGGTGCCCTCGTGGTCCCAATATGATCGGGTCTCAATGAGAATTTGTTTGATCGGGTGCTCACCAATCATGGGACGAAAATCTCTTTCTGCGAGTTGAGGGCATTTAGCAGTTCTCCCGTTATGAATACAGCCCGACCAGGACCATCCACTAGGTGGACCTCGATTGAGCCACACTCTTCCGAATGGTCCGGAGCGATCATGGTCAATTGGTTCACGAGTGCGACAAAGTCCGAAAGTCTGAAGACGCGTTCATTGCCCGTCGATTCTGCGCGCACTACTTCTGCGGCTACCACACGCCGCGCCGTCCTCCTGAGACCTCGTTCGATCCGCATAATTCTGAGGTGTTCCCGCTGACTTGATTCGCATTCATGGCTCCATTTGTGTGCCAGATGTATCGAGACTTCATTGGCCCTGGCCGCTTCCTTCAATGGCAAACATGCATGCGTCAGGATGTATTTCACTTTATGAACATTTCCGACTGAAACCTGCGCAACCCCTGCTATTCCCAGCCTCGAATCGACCTTTTCAGCTCCTGTCAACTTTGACAACCCCTTTAATCGACCGCCTAATTGTCTGTTCAGCATTGCTGCTTCTCTGAACTGTGGTTCCAGATCCAGGGCCAGCTCGATCCGAATGAAATCGCATAGACCTCTCGATCGGCGGTGTCTTCGGATGAGCTCTTCAAGCGCTTCTTCTGCAGTGAGGTTGTACTCGATACAGTTTAGTGTTGGTCGTCCTCTCCGCTTTGCAAGTTCCCAGCGTGCATAGCCATCAATGATGAATTTGTCTTGCGTGATCATGAGAGGGTGAGAAAATCCAAGATCTCCTTGCTCGTCCAAGGCGCCCAGCTTGGACGGTTGTACCGAGAGTTTGTGGCGAGCGTAGCTCGGATGGGGTCTTAGTTCACTGACGCACCGTGCCACGAGACAGGGTGCGTGAGTATCTGTCTCGACTCCCAGTTCTGTCGGGAGAGGTGCATACTTAGGTGCATACGCATCAGCCGAACACCCTGATTCTGCCCGACTAAGGGCACTTGACCTGACCGTAACTGATTGATTCCGTGCAATAGGTAGGGGACGGGGTGAATTTGCTAAACCGTTGTACGGGCTAACACCTGTACCCAGGGTTCGAATCCCTGCCTCTCCGCCAGACTTACTGCCCGATTTGTCCACGTTGTTAAGATGTTGCAGACCATCTTCTTCGCACTGATTTTGCCTCAAAACTCAGCGCATTTGTTTTGAGGGTCAAGACAGCAGCGCTGGAAAGCC